>Ga0315910_10000033_pt1 | contig 255783 bp, 239 predicted proteins | sample EdamamesoilMG_FD_204470 | JGI IMG/M metagenome (GOLD analysis project Ga0315910, IMG submission 204470) | Garden soil microbial communities collected in Santa Monica, California, United States - Edamame soil | ecosystem: Environmental > Terrestrial > Soil > Garden | place: USA: California...
TACAATAATTGTACCATTGGCAAAGGACCAGGCGCCACCTTCAACTTTCCAATCGTCAGGATTACCCGATTGATAAATAATGTTAGTACCACTGGTGATGGTTATGTCTTTGAATTCAGCTTGCGTATCCCACGTGCTGAGCGCGAGGCCACCGGTAAATTGTGGCTTGTCGGCCACTACGGGTACTTCTACCTGAGTTTTCAAATTAACCGTTGCCTTGTTTTCATTCAGCATTTTTATGGCATAGTACGAGATGCGCCCAAAGCTTCGCGCGTTGTCAAATCGTATAAGGTTTACGGGCCAATCAGTATCATTTACATTTTCCAGCAACGGAGCATAACTGCTCATGGTAATCATGTCGGCATTGCGCTCCATACCCAGAATGTACGTGGCATCATTGAGGGCGGCCGTCATGTTGCCGCTGCCAACACCCGAGTTGCAAGCGTACTCGCCAACATACAACTTCCAGTCTTTCCGTTGATACTTATCAAACCAGTCGTGGTAGGTCATGGCCCAGCCGGCAGCTTTATACGCATGTTCATCAGCGAAGTCCATTTTTTCAATTGTGTTGATGGTGGGTTGATGAAGGTGAGCAATACCCATGGCAGCCAGAATTTCAAGCTGCGGATATTTTTCTTTGATGGCTTTGTAAAACCGGTTGAATCGTTTGGCGTACGCCACGCCTACCTGTTCATTACCAACTTCAACGTACTTTAATGGAAAAGGCTCGGGGTGTCCGTGCTGTGCACGTAAAGCTCCCCACTTGGATTCCTTCGGCCCGATGGCGTATTCTATTGCATCCAATACATCATCAATGATCGGCTGTACATGTTCATCGTCAACGTAAACGCCACTCCGCATCTCGCAGGCAATGCCAATGTTGAACACATACATGGCGTCTGCTCCGATGTCTTCACAAAACTGCATGAACTCATAGTAGCCAATACCATCGTTAGACCAATACCCCCAAGGGCTGTATGTGCCCGATCGTTTCTCCAACGGCCCGATAGAACGCTTCCAGTTGGGTGCACTTTCCACGCTGATACCTTCTACGAAGCAACCTCCCGGCCAGCGTACAAAAGCAGGCTTCAATTCAGCCAGGTAGTTGGCCAGATCAACACGCATGCCGTTTGGTCTGTTCTTAAATGTTTTTGTTGGAAACAACGAAACGAAATCGAGCCACACTGTTCCTTTCTTCGAAAAGGACAACTGAAATGTTGCTTTGTTGTCGGAGGCCGCGGCCTTTAAGGTGGTGGTGAATTTTTTCCAGTCGTTGCCAACACCCGTAAACTTTTGTTCGGATAATACTTTCCCATCAGCACCCACAAGACTTGCAGTGATGTCGCCTTTGTACTTGTTACCACGCGCGTAGAAGGTAAGTTGGTACGTCTCATCTTTTTCGATTTTGATTCCCCAAAACCCTTCGTTGATTACATTAATTTTATTTTTTGAATCGGCTTGTTTGATGTCTACACGTAGGGATCGTGGAGTTTCCGTATGCAAGGGGTTGGTAAGATCAAGGGCAATCGTTGCTGCTGCTGTTCCGGAAGTAAGCAGCGACCATGCCGGGTAATCCGACTTCGCTTCAAACGGCATTTTCCAATCCACCACGCGTTGCGCAGCAAAGTGTGGTGTGCGTGGCGGAATAATCCAGCCGGAATCCAATGTACAGCCTTCGGGAACTTTGCTTTCCTCGAAGCTGCGGTTTTGAATCAGTTCAGCATACAGGCCACCTTCACCACCGTGACTGATTTCCTCAAAGAAAATTCCATGAAGCGAGTTGGAAATAGTAGCACCTGGCTGCGAAACATCCACCGTGATTTTCGGAGACTGGGCATAGGCCAATGTGGTGATCAAACAAGTAAAAGCGTAGGCGATAAATCGTGTCATTCTTCGGGGTTGAGTTCGTATAAAGAAATATTTTAAATCAAGCTAAGCACAAGTGCGTAAAGCCGTTTTACCAATTTTGGCGTGGTGCGATACTATTTTAACAAGCAATCACCTGAGTTTTGCATCCTGCTGGGTAAGCCAGTACCTATTTTACCCGGTATTGATACAATATTACCTTATATTAACCGTACATTTGACACTTATAGGTTAATTTCAAATATTCATGAAGCCTTAACATTCCACCTTATGAAAATTCTACCTTTTAAAATCCCGAAGACCTCGCAAGAGTCGTTCAGATTGCAGGAAGATCAGGAGACTCATTTTTATGATCACCTGCATCAGCATCCTGAAGTACAGCTTACGCTGGTATTGAACAGTGAAGGAAAGGTTATTGTTGGTGACTTCATTGGTACGTTTAAACCGGGAGATATTTTTTTGATCGGAGCAAATCTTCCACACGTGTTTCGTAACGATAGTCGGTATTACGAAGCTCCGTTAGAAGGGCAGGCGCATTCGCTCACCGTATTTTTTGAGTGGCAGGCCTTTGGCGAAAAATTTCTTTCGCTGCCAGAACTTGCCAACCTGCACGAGTTCATCAAGCTTTCGGAACGCGGCCTGCTTTTACAAGAACCAGTAAAGTCGCGGGTGGGCCAACTGATTCGGCAGATGTTTAAAAAGAACAGCATGGACCGTCTTATTGTGTTGCTAAAAATTCTAAATATCCTTTCAGAAAATAAAACCATGGAGCCGCTGGCATCGGCCGGTGTGTATAGTGAGTTTGATGAACTGGATGGAAAGAAACTTGCCGATATCTATCGCTTTACCATGAATGAATTTCATCGTAAGATCACGCTTGATGAGGTGGCGTCATTGGCCCACATGACTACCAATTCTTTTTGCCGTTACTTCAAGAAGCGTACACGCAAATCGTACATTGATTTCCTTACGGAGATACGGATTGGCCACGCCCGAAAATTATTGCAGCGCGATGACCTGAGCATTTCACAGATTTCGTTGGAAGTAGGGTTCAACAACCTTTCGAACTTTAATCGTAAGTTCAGAGAAGTGTGTTCCATTACTCCTACCGAATTCCGGAAGTTGCAGGAACACAACGTTATTGCTGCGTAACGCTTACTTGATAAACTTCCACTGCGTGGTGTAGTTCGCAGAAAGCGGAGCATCCGTAAGGATAGCACGAAGTATTTCGATCGGGATACAGTTTTCATGAAGCACAGCATCGTGAAACTGTTTCTCGGTCATCTTACCCGATTGAACAATTTCTTTTTTCAGTTCGTAAATCTGCAAGCCTCCAATCATGTAGGCGATCTGATACAGCGGGCCATATCCACCCGTAAAAGATCTGCGCACCTCCGCTTCGGCATTGGCATACTCATGCCCCACACGGCTCACCAGAAAATCGATACACTGCTGCGGTGTCATTTTATTGAGGTGGTAGCTGAGCGAGAAAATAATTCGTGCACAGCGGTGCATACGCCAGAACAACATGCCGATGCGATCTTCGGGTGATTTGGCAAATCCTTTATCCCACAAGTTCATCTCCCAGTATAACGCCCAGCCTTCAACCCAGAACGGAGTGTCGAATACTTCGCGATAGGGTTTGTGCCTACGCTGCATAAATTGTTGCAGGTGGTGCCCCGGAATAAGTTCATGATGAACTGTAGCTTTTGAAAAGTGCGGATTGTTGCCGCGCATGCTCATCATCTTTTGCCGGTGTTCCATGGTGTTGGTAGGATAGGAGATGATGATCTCTTCGCCTCCAAGAAAGAACGGATTTACTTTTTGCGCTTCGGGCGACATCATGCGCATGCGCCAGGTCTCTTTTGCCAGGGGTGGAATGGTAATCAGGTCGTTGCTTTCTAAAAAGCTGATCGCCTCTTCTGCCAGTCTGGTGATCAATGCCGGCTGCTCACCGGGCTGCACATACGAATTTTTTACCTTCTCGAGCGCAGCTCTCCAATCATTTCCAAAACCCATTTCGTTTGATGCCTTCAGCATCTCTTTATCGCACCACTCAAATTGTTTTTGAGCCAATGCAATTAATTCTTCCGGTGTGTACGGTATGAATTCGGTTTGCAGGCTTTTAATGATCGCATCTCTTCCGATTGGCTTGCCAATGATGCCACTGCCATCATCCTTTACCGAGGTATTCTGATAGTTGGTTTTTAAGAACGCAGCATACTTGGTGAGGGCAGTGTCCAGCGAAGCGAATGGCTTTTCGTTCCACCAGGTGAAAAGCGGATCGTATCCATTGTAAAATTTAAAAGCTTCCCGAAGCCCTCTTCGCAAACTGATGACAACCTGCGAGGCTTTATCGCCTTTCTGCCAACTGGTGTATGGAGCTTTTGCTATTTTTTCCTGGGCGGTTTTTATTTCGCGGGTTATATCGTCAAAGGTTTTTGCCGTTACTTCTCCCTTTACGGAAGTGCCGGTCTTTCGGTCGTCAATAAATTGATACAAGGGATTGGCAAACGCAACACAAGACGAAATTTCATTGAATGCGGTTTGATCCAGTTTATGCTGATATAAATCTTTTTCAATCTGATTTCGAAGTAACACGTAGTCGGCTTTCTCGCGTGTGGAAAGCGAACTAAAATTGACTTGCTTTAAGGTACTGTTGAAATCAGCGTAGTATTGCGAAAAGCGTTCGTAATAGGCTGTGGATTCAACGGAATACTTTCGGTACAAGGCTTCTCTATCGCGGCTATAGGCTGTAATGAGTTCCTCTACATGTTGGCAGTAGGCCGAGCCTGAAACAACAAGAAGCAGTACAACTAATCTTTTGTGCATGATGTAGTATTGTAAAATTTGTGTTGTCGCGATTGGCTAGTAAACAGACCACTCCATGATACCCCCGGAGTGTTCTTTGGTAAGCGTTACTTCCAGTTTAAGTGCTGATGTGGAAACCGGCTCAAACGTTACTTCCGAATAGTTGTCTTTGAATGTTTCGTAATCTTTGGTGGTTTTTACCGGCACCCACGCATCACCTTTTTTGTAGAGCAAGCGCCAGGAAGCGGGCAGACGGCAATCGCCAAACGGACTGTCTTCAAACCAGTATACCTTAGATGAAGAAACGGTTTCTGTTTTCTTGAAATCGTACTGCACCCATTGCACGGTATCCTTCAGCGGCCACCAGTGGTAGAAGATGATGGATTGGTCGTTTGAGTTCTTGGGCTCCATTTGATCGTTAAGCGCCATCAGTGTTCGTGTTTTATGCGAAGCGGTGAGTTCGCTTGTTGATGCAATGGTGGGAGCGGGTAATGGCTTTGCAGCAGACGCCTCGCGTGGAATCCAAACCATCATTTCGCCTGCACCACGGTGCGCCCACGAGAAGTATGGAATAAGTTTTACCGGTACATCTTTTGTTTTTATTTCGGTTGCCGAGGCGCGCATGGCAGCTTTGCCGTTGGCTTCCAAAACATACATTCCATTGAAGAATGAGGAATCGTATTTTGCTTTTACTTCGGTACCGTCAGCAATAACCAGATTTAGTACTTTCTTATCAGCATTGTCGGGCCACTCAGCACAATACACCAGTGGACCACGTTGATAGGTGTACTTGTTTTGATCGGCAACAATTTCAGCTTTGCCTTGTACGCGTCTTACCGGCATGGGAAAATGCACAGCGACAACATCACCCTTCTTCCATTTTTTCTTCAGCACGGCATATCCTTTCGTTGTGGTGTACTTCACCGGCTTTCCGTTCAGCAATACCGTTGGTTGTTGCTGAAGGTTTTCAGCAAAGGTGTAAAGTCCACCGGGCATTGGATTGTTGGTTGCCCATCCTGGTATGCGCACATGCAATTCAAACTCGGCTGCTTTTGCCGGTGTTACCTGAATGGTTACATCGCCTTGCCATGGATAGTTGGTTTTCTGTTCGAGTTTAACGGCCGTGTTATTAACATCAAACGTTACTTCACTGGCTCCGAATAAATTCACATAGAGTTCTTTTTCTTTCTGTGCATAGAAGTATCCGCCTACCGAAGGTACGAAGCGTGTTACATTGCTGGGGCAGCAGGCGCACATGAACCACGGACTTCTGGCGTGTTGTCCGTGCGACTCCAATGGATTTGGATAAAAGAAGCGATCACCGGTAAGGGCAACTCCGGAAAGGAAAGCATTGTAAAGTGTTCGCTCCAGCACATCATAATATTTGGCATCACCGTGCATGAGGAACAGGCGGTAGTTCCAATACACATTGGCAATGGAAGCGCAGGTTTCATTGTATGCCGACATGTTTGGAAGTTCATACTCCTTACCAAAGGCTTCACCATGCCCCGTTGAACCAATGCCACCGGTAACATACGTTTTTTTATACACGGCATCTTCCCAGATGTCATCAATGGCCTTGATGTATTGTGCATCGCCTGTTAACGCTGCGATGTCGGCCATGCCGGCATACATGTACGCTGCACGAACGGAGTGCCCTACGGCTTCGTGTTGATCGACAACTTTCCTATGCGCCTGGTTATATTCATCACCATCCGGACCGCGAACATCAAGAATATATTTTCCAGTGATAAGATACTTTTTATCACCGGTAACGACATAAAGTTTAGCGAGTGCGAGTTCAATAATCTGGTGACCGGAGTACACATGAAGTTTGTCGGGTCCGATGTCAGCACACACACGGTCGGCAGCTTTAATCGCAATGTTCAGCAACGTTTTTTTTCCGGTTGCATTGTAATGTGCAATGCCCGCTTCAATGAGGTGACCAATATTATAAAACTCATGACTTAGATCTTCTTCCTTTTCCCAACGTTTTGTTCCGGCCCACTCATGGGTGGGCACTCCTGCATGTTCGCTGATGGTTCGGTTGGTGTAAATGTATCCATCAGGCTCTTGTGCCTTGCCAATGATTTCAATCAGCGAATCGACTTTAGCATCCAGTGCCGGATCGTTGAAAATCTGCATGGAGTAACTTGCTCCTTCAATAATCTTGTACACATCGGTATCGTCAAAAGTAAGTTCGGTGCAGAAAGTTCCGGTTTTCAATCCGGCTGCGATTTCAAAATTTTTAACACGTCCGGTGGATTCACACTTACCTAAGGTAAACGGAATTGTTACTTCATGATTTGTTTTAATTCGCGGAGCCCAGAAGTTGTCTTCCAGTTTTACAGCCGTGAAGAGAACAGGTTGAATGGGATAGTCACCCGCCTTCATTGTTTCCTGTTGCGAAAATCCTTGTTGAATTACTCCGCATGTTAAACTCAGTGCGAAAGTGGTTGTGCTGATCAGTCTTTTCATTACTATCGGATTTCTGATTTTATACCTATTCAAACCTAACCAGTATAAATGCAACTTACTGGTCAGATTTTACCTGTGTTCTGTAGAATATTAGCTCCCTACAAGAGCGGCATCAGGGCTTTTTGTCCGGGTAGGATTGTGTCCAGGCGGGAGGCTCCACATGAAGTAAATGCCGTACGAAGAAATCTCTTCGTTTGCGTTCTCCAAATTCGCCACCACCGGAGTGGCCCATGCCGGGTACTACTACCAATTCGAAATCTTTCTTTGCCTTGATGAGTGCATCTGCTACTTGCAAGGTAGAAGCAGGATCAACATTATCATCCAGTTCGCCCACAATGAGTAACAGTTTTCCGTTAAGTTTAGGCGCATTGACTACGTTAGACGATGCTGCATACTCCGGGCCTACCGGATACCCCATCCACTGTTCGTTCCACCAAATCTTATCGACCCGATTGTCGTGACTGCCGCAGGAGGCTACGGCTGCATCATAAAAATCAGCATGCAGCATTACTGCGGAAGCAGCGTTTTGTCCACCGGCCGATCCACCATAAATGCCTACGTTGTTGATATCGAGGTATGAATATTTTTGTGCCAGTGCTTTAATCCAGCCGATGCGATCTTCGAAGCCCGCGTCTTTTAAATTTTTGTAACACACATCGTGAAAAGCTTTTGATCGCCATGAAGTACCCATGCCATCAACCTGCACCACAACAAAACCTAATTCGGCCAGTGCATGTAAACTGAAGTAGGTACTGTTGAATGATTTTGGAACATAAAAACTTTGCGGACCTGCATACACCATTTCGATTACAGGATACTTTTTCGTTGGGTCAAAGGTTGATGGGCGAATCACCACACCCCAGATGTCGGTAGTACCATCTCTGCCTTTTGCTGAAAAAACTTCGGGTGCTGTCCACCCTGCACGAACAAGATCAGCGATGTCGGCTTGCTGAAGCGTCATCTCTTCCATGTCCGTTCCGGTGTTGTAAAGTTTTACTACTGGCGCAAGATCGGGACGTGATTGCTGATCAACAAAGTATTTGAAATCATCCGAGAAACTTACGTTGTGATCGGCATTGGTGTGTGTGAGTCTTCGAAAACCCGATCCGTCAAACTTGATTACACAATAGTGCGACTGGTATGGATCCTGATCGGCATCAAGGCCGCTGGCTTCAAAAATGATTGTGCGTTTTTGTTCGTCTACCTGCACAACACTGCGAACAACCCACGAGCCTTTTGTAATTTGATTGATCACCTTACCCGTTTCAGTGCTGTATAGGTAAAGGTGATTCCATCCGTCACGCTCAGAAGCCCAGATCAGTTCTTTTCCATTTTTCAAATCGTAGCGATAGCGCTTGCCGCTGTAATCGATAAACGTTTTACTGCTTTCATCCACCAGGATGCTTACTTCACCGGATGGCGCTTGTACCTGGAAAACCTGATACCGCTGATGGCCGCGTTCATTGTATTCAAAGGTAAACGCACGACTGTCGGCATTCCATTGAATTCCTTCGAGTCCGTATTGATGAGCAAACTGATCGTGCGCGATCGGCACATGCTTACGTTCATCAATCAAAAACAATTGCGGGTGACGCTGCGGCAGCGCATCGCCAGGCTTGAGGTATTCGCGCGATTGAAGTTTGGGTTGAAGTTGATCGCTGGGTGAAGACTCTATAAAATGAATCATTCTGATTTCGCCCGGTATCACTTTGTAGGCCATAAGCTTCTTGCTATCGGGCGACCATTGCATGTACGATGAGTAGTGGTGGCCGCCATTTCCCTCATAGCTTAATTGTACTTCTTCGGAAGTTTTACGATTGCGAATAAAAGCATTACTGTCGCGGATGAATGCTGTCCATAAGCTATCCGGTGATTTTACCGGTGCATTTCCTTTCTCATCGAAATGATTTCCCCAGTACGGATATTGTTTTTTGGTTTGATCGATAACCTGAATGACAGAACATTTTCCGGATGAAAGCTCAGCTTTGATTTTTGCACTGTCGGCTTGAAAGATTATCGACTTCAAATCATCCGAAAACTGGATTGATCGAAAGGGCAGCGCGGTGGCCTTGATGTTTTTATGTAACAGCGCTGAAAGATTTTTAGCCAGGCGGGCATGATCGAATGCCGGAGCTTTAGATTTTTTATCAGCATCAACCAGGTAAAATACACTGCCGGTGCGTTCGGTGTTGAGGTACCAGAATTTGTGTTGATTCTTAATCCAATGAAATGATGCCGGAGCATTGAATACGGTGTTCGAATAACGCGAACGAACCGATTCGGCTCGCACATAATCGGCTGCTGTTCCCTGACCGAAGGCATGAACAGAAAATGAAACGCTAATGATAAAGAGTATAATTCTGTTCATAGTTTTTGTTTTTAGTTGAAACGTTCCGGATTCAGCGCATCGAGTTTCATACTCAGGGGCTGTTCGTTGATGATTTCAGAAACCAATTTGCCCGTGGCGGGTCCCAGGCTCAACCCCATCATGGAGTGACCCGTGGCGATGATTACATTATTGAATGATGTTGAGCGGCCGATGTACGGCAACCCATCGGGTGAGCATGGACGCAAGCCGCTCCAAATGTGTTGAGGTTCCGGCACATTAACATTCATTTCAGGGTAGTAGGCCGGAATCGTTTCGACAATTCCTTTTACGCGATTCATGCTGATGGATCGATCGGTACCAATGATTTCCATGGTTCCACCAAAGCGAAGAGAATTGCCCATGGGCGTAACGGCTACACGTCCTTCAATAAGAATAGAAGGAATGCGAATGTTCTTTTGCATGTCGTTCAGTGTGAAACTGTAGCCTTTTCCGGATTGCATCGGCAAATCAATGCCGAGTTTTGAACAGAACACGCCCGACCATGCACCGGTGGCAATAACGATGTCATCGAATGGAAGAGAATCGTTGGATACCTTAATGCGTTCAACCTTATTTCCGTTAATCACAAAATCTTCTACACGACTTTGCGACTTGATGGTAACGCCTTGTTGACGGAGGTATTGAATCAGGTTCTTGATGAGCAACTGCGGTATCAGGTGTGCATCGCCCGGAAAGTAAACACCACCTTTAGCGCGTACCTTCACTTCAGGTTCAAGTTTTTGTATTTCCGCCAGTGAAAGTATTTGTGCCTCCACCCCGTGCTTGTTCGAGAGATGGGCCGCTTCGATTTCTTCTTTTTCGGTTTCACTGTTCTGATATAACATCATCAGGCCGCGTTCCTGGTAGCCGAAATCAAAATGGTTTTCACCGGCAAGTTGTTGGTAGAGTGATTTACTCAATACGCTGATGTCTTTCAATACCGGGATTGATTTTTCAACATGCTGTTTGTTGGCATGCGTGTAAAATTTCATTCCCCATTTAATCAAGTCACCGTTAAGGCGTGGCTTTACATAAAAAGGACTTTTTGAATTGAACATCCACCGTATACCTTTGGCGATCATACCAGGCGATGCCAGCGGAATGATGTGACTGGGTACTACCATGCCCGCATTGCCAATCGAGCACGTGTCGTCCATATTACCATCATCAAAAATCGTTACATGATGCCCCGCTTTATTCAGGTAGTACGCTGAGCATAGCCCAACAATTCCTCCGCCTACTATCGCAATATTTTTCATCTCTATTGAATTCAAGAATTTAGAATATAGAATGTAGTATTTAGAATGTTGTCGATCTACGTTCTGCAAATCGCATTATTCTATATTCTAAATTCTAACTGCTATATTCTTTTTAATTAAGTGGACGCTAACGATCGAGCAGATGAGCGACCAGTCTGACCCACCGAAAGCATCCAGAAGTTTAGATAACCTGAAAACCGTACGCGTACGGATCGTTGTCATCCATAATGATTGTATTGTATCCTGTTACTACTGCCCAGCCTTCAATGCTGGGAATAATAGCCGGCTGGTCGTGCAAGGTGGTTTCTTCCTCCACGCGGCCGATAAATTTTGAACCGATGATACTTTCGTGAACAAAGGCTTCACCTTTTTTCAGTTTCCCTTTTGCATGCCATTGCGCAAGACGAGCGGAAGTACCGGTGCCACAGGGTGAGCGGTCAATGGCTTTGTCGCCATAGAAAACCGCATTGCGTGCAGTAGATGTGGGGTCGATTACCTTGCCTGTCCAGAGTATGTGGCTGCAACCGTTGATGGTTGGATTTTCGGGATGGACAAAGGTGTAGCGTTCATTAATATTTTTTCGAAGTTCGCGGCTCCAGGCAATCAGTTGCTCGGCACGGAAATGTTCGAGTCCTGGAAAATTTTCCTGCACCTCTACGATGGCATAAAAATTTCCACCGTACGAAACGTCTACTTTAATATCGCCAAGCTCGGGGCATGTAGCGGTTAATCCTTCAGCGGCAAGAAAAGATTTTATATTTCGGATCTTCACCGACTTTACTTTACTGCCTTCCTGGTGATATTCAATGCGAATCAATCCGGCAGGAACTTCAATGTTCAGAATTCCGGGAGTTTTAGGTACAACTAATCCTTCTTCAATAGCGATGGTTACCGTACCGATGGTACCGTGACCGCACATCGGCAGGCAGCCGCTTGTTTCAATAAAGAGGACGGCTACATCGTTGGCAGGATCGCACGGAGGATACAGAATACTTCCACTCATCATGTCGTGACCGCGCGGTTCGAACATGAGTCCCTTTCGTATCCAGTCGTACTCGCGTAAAAAATGCTGACGTTTTTCGCTCATGTTTTTTCCTTCCAGTGTTGGTCCGCCACCGGCTACCAGCCGCACCGGATTTCCACACGTATGCGCATCAATGCAAAAGAAAGTTTTCTTCATGGTTTAAAGTTTCGCGTCAGTCCACACGTTGTTTACGCAGCGCAAGATATTCAGAGGATTTCCATTTTGAAGTTCCGCTGGAATAAATTCAGCAGGAGCATTCTGAAAACATACGGGTCTTACAAACCGGTAGATGGCATCGTTGCCTACGGATGTAAAGCGCGCATCGGTAGTAGACGGATACGGACCTCCGTGATGCATGGCCTTGCACACTTCAACCCCGGTGGGTACGTTGTTGAAGATAAGTCGGCCACAATAATTTTGAAGCGATTGAATGCTCTTTGTATGGGTTGCGAAGTCTTGAGCAGTGCCAAACACAGAAGCCGTTAGCTGACCACTCAGATTTTTGATTACAGTTTGAAGTTCGGCTTCATCCTTACATTGAACAATGAGCGAGAATGGTCCGAATACTTCTTCATGCAGGGAAGGCTTGCTGATAAAATCGGCACCACTAACCAAGGCTAGTGCCGGGGCTCCGGCTCCATCATCTTCCGATTCGCTTACCTGTGCCAGGGCCGTAACACCGGTTGTTGATAAGCTAGCTGATTTTAATTTTCGATAGTTAGCGGCAATGCCAGCATGCAGCATTTTAGCCGGAACACTTTTGGTGATTTCTTCCGCAAAAGAATCCAGGAAAGCAGGTAGCGCTTCGCAGGTTAGGGTAAGGATTAATCCAGGATTGGTGCAAAACTGACCGACACCTTGTACGACTGAAGCCGCCAGTGTTGCAGCAACATTTTTATTTTTCTGCAGCACATCCGGTAAAACCAACACCGGGTTGACACTTCCCATTTCTGCAAAAACAGGAATGGGTTCTTTTCGGCTTGCGGCCAGATCGAACAGTGCTTTTCCACCTTGAAAGGAACCGGTGAACGAAACACTTTTTGTCAGGGGATGCAGCACCAGTTGGCGTCCTGCTTCTATACTTGAATCTTCCAGGTGCTGAAAAACAAATTCAGGCATGTTGCATTCAATACTACTTTGCTGAATTGCATTTGCTACCATAGCCGATGTGTGTGGATGTGCCGGATGACTTTTTACAATCACCGGGCAGCCGGCTGCCAACGCGGAAGCAGTGTCGCCACCGGCTGTAGAGAATGCTAATGGAAAATTGCTGGCACCAAATACGACTACCGGGCCAACCGGAAAAAACATTTTACGAATGTCGGGTTTGGCCAGTGGCTTACGTTCGGCATCGGCCGTATCAATCGTAGCCTGTACCCAATGGCCTGCTTCGAGCAGTGCGGCAAACGATTTTAGCTGATTGGTAGTACGACCAATTTCGCCTTTGATGCGCGCTTCGGGTAAATGACTTTCTTCAACCGCAATGGCGCACAAGGAATCGCTGATGGACTCAAGCTTGGCTGCGATCGTTCGCAGAAACGCAGCCTTTTGTTTGCCCGGGATATTCTTATAAGGATGAAAGGCAGTAGTTGCCTGCTCCAGTAAATTGTTTATAATGTTATCGCTCATTTACAATACTACTGCATGTTTTCCATTTTGGATGTATTGACTTACGGAAGGACGTACAGCAACGGCATCGCGAATTATTTTCAGGATGGCTTTACGTTCTTCACCTTCCAGGATGAGGCGTGGTGCGCGCACTGTTTCAGTACCCAGGCCAACCTCAGCTTCTGCAAGTTTAATGTATTGTACCAATTTACTGAAGGTATCCAATTCAAGCAATGGCATAAACCAGCGGTTAATTTCAACAGCTTCTTTTATCTTACCGGCCATCACTAAGTTATAAATGGCTACTGTTTCTTGTGGAAACGCACAAACTAATCCGGCAACCCAGCCTTTTGCACCCACCAGCATGCTTTCCATGGCCAGCGTATCTACACCGCTCATGATGCTGAAGCGATCGCCAAAGCGGTTAATCATGCGTGTAACGTTTACGACATCGCGGGTTGATTCTTTTACGGCATCAATATTTTTGCAGGCTGTAAGATCTTCAAACATATCCAGTGTTACATCTACCTTGTAGTCTACCGGGTTGTTGTAGATCATGATCTGCAGGTCGGTGGCAGCAGCAACTGCTTTGAAGTAGGCCACGGTTTCGCGATGATCGGATTTATAGCGCATCGGTGGAAGCAGCATCAATCCTGAAAGTCCTTTTTTGGCGGCAGACTCGGCAATTTTTACCGCTTCTTTTGTTGTGCCTTCGGCTATGTTGAGCACTACCGGAACTCTTCCTTCGACTTGCTGAAGGGTGAAGTTGAGCAGTTCTTCTTTCTCCTGTGAGGAAAGCACACTGGATTCGCCCAACGTACCACCAATGATGATTCCGTTTACACCCGCTTGCAATTGCGCCTGCAGGTTAAGATCAAACATTTTAAAATCCAGCTTATCGTCTGCTGTAAACTTCGTTGTTACGGCAGGAAAAACTCCTTTCCAGGTAATCATACTATTCAGTGTGTTAAATTTTTACAAAAATATTTTCAGTCTCTTCGTTTATGTTTTCCTTCAATTACCATGTGCTAATACTATTTTACCTCTTAAACACGTATTAAAATAATGTTATCGAATATTTAGTACTAATATTACACTTTTTCAGCGGCTTGGATTACTGTGTTCCTGCGCATCATTCCATAATAAACCGGGATCCCCAACAGAATGATACCCAGGCCAGGCAGCGTATAGCTGACTTCAAAAATGAGCAGCAATCCGGCCAGGCCTAATGCCACTATTATATATAGAGTCGGGAGCACCGGATAGCCAAAGGCCTTGTATGGTCTTGGTAGCGCTGGCTTCTTTTTTCGCAATACAAAAATGCCAAGGATGGTTAGTGCATAGAAAATGAGCACACCAAACATAACCAACGCTAATAGTTCATTGTATTTGCCGGTAAGACAAAGGAGCGAGGCCCATGCGCCCTGCATCCACAAGCTTTGAGCAGGAACATGATGTTTATTCAACTCACCAGCCTTCGCGAAGAACAGCCGGTCTTTTGCCATGGTGTAGTACACGCGTGCTCCGGCCATGATCAGCCCGTTGTTGCATCCAAAGGTGGAGACCATAATCATGACGGCAATGACCATTGTTCCGGCAGGGCCAAAAATTAATTCGGCAGCCACCACACCTACACGATCGCTCTTGGCAAACGCGATGTCGTGTAATGGTACTACGGCCAGGTACATAATGTTGGTTAGTACGTACACAATCGTAACAATGGTGGTACCGAACAGTAAACTAAGGGCAATGGTGCGTTTAGGATTTTTTACTTCACCGGCAATGAACGATACGTTATGCCATGAGTCGCAGGAGAACAGCGTTCCTTTCATGGCGATAGCAATGGCGCCAAAAGCTGCCAGGCCGGTAAGGCTGGTAACATCAACACCACTACCCATGTCGGTGATCGAAGAAAGTACCCAGGCGTCTTTCCAGTTGGCGTTCCATACCTGCTGATCGGCACCCAGCGCAAAGCCGCATACAATGAGTAATAGTATGGACGCTATCTTAATCAACGTGAGTGTGGTTTGAACGAATACACCATTTTTTATTCCCCGCGAATTGATGTAGGTAAGCAACAGGATGACACCGATCGAAAGTAACTGCGAGGCTTTGATTGAAAAACTACCCAGTGTAACCAAAATGTTTTCTTCGCCTACAACAGGAAAGAGGTATGCTGTGAATTTGGCAAAGGCTACACCAACAGCCGCGATGGTTCCGGTTTGAATGATGGTAAAGAATGTCCAACCATACAGGAAACCCACTAACGGACCAAAGGCCTCCCGGAGGTAAATATACATACCGCCTGCTTTTGGAAACATAGACGACAGTTCGCCATAACTCAGGGCCGCAATGATGGTAACAACACCAGCCAACATCCACATGGATAGCAAAAGACCAGCACCTCCAACATGGCGCGTTACTTCTGCGCTTACAATAAAAATTCCTGAACCAATCATCGATCCGGCCACCACCATAGTAGCATCCAGCAACCCAACACGTTGTTTAAACTCCCGCGAAGACTCTTCCATGTATATCAACCAATTTTAAACCACATTAAAACTAAAACTACAATGAATCGATTATTTGTTCCTTGCTAAAATTACCTTCCTTTGGTACGATTTACTCCCGTGATACAGGCTCACTAGGCTCATTTATGTATTAGTAATTCTTGATGACCTGCGAATAATTGGTTGTTCTTGTGGTCAACCAGCTTTTAAGTTTTTCTATTTCGTTCGCGGGGTCTTTTCCGATTGGCCATCGCTTCGCATTTCTTTCCATTGCGTCATGGCAGTGAAGCGCATAGTCATCCAGCCGGTCAAAGCAAAATTTAAGCAGACCGGGTTGAAGTTCATTCCAACGGTTTTTGTAGGCCGTTAAAAAATCGGGGTTGGCAAACATGTTCACAAAAAATCCGGAGAGGTAATTATAAGCATCGCCCGGATGACTTGCGGGATTGCTGCTGCCCATTAACCACGACTGACTTCCAAAGTAATTATGACCCGTACTCATCGAGGCCCAATCAAAAGCGAAGCCTCCATCAAAGTCCCACACGGGGCCGAAGTGATACATGTTGTTATCGTCTTTATACATATACATACTTCGCGGACTTACCAGTTCCACATTCCGGGTTAGTTCCTGTATGATGAGAAAGTCGATCAACGAATTAATGGCAAGTCGTTGTGATAACGCTGTATAGTTTTTATTGTTGATGTGTTGTTCGATCACAGCAAAATCATCGCGAATAACATTCAACTGATCGGCCGATAATCCTTCCGGATGTTTTATGGCGACAGGAAGGTTGTACACTTTCGAATAGAAATTGTCGCCTGCGCCAGGTGCGTAGTAAGGACCGTCATCCAGATCAAGGTTGAGCAACACCCCTGTTTGTTCATCGATAGCAACCCGGTTTTCTCCCTGCTGAATCTGTTCGGTGAATTGATACATGCCAATGTACTTATTGTCCATGTACACATCTACAAAACGATTGGAATTTGTGTACGGCATTTCCATGTAGCGGGCCATATCAAATACCACAGCGTTCATGAAATAACTTGGGTCGCGGTAGTTAGCCAGCAACACCCAGCTTTTGGCAGCGCCCATTCCGAGTAAGGATTTTTTATTTTTAAGTTTTAGACGGTACGGTTTTTTGTTGTAGTACTTCCAGGTGGAGTTGCCTCTTCCTCTGATCTCGGCAGAATCTGACAGGGTGGTAGCGAAATCTTCAAATAAATTTTTACTGTCAAGTCGAATAGAACAGTTAATGTATTCTTCCTTAGAGGTTACACCAGTGCCACCGGCCGTGTTGATGTGCAAGGTAGGAATGGTATAAACACGGTTGATTCTGAAGATGACAGCTTTGCCATCGAACATCAGGATGAATTCATCCGGAAACGCTGATTGAGTTTTACCACTTACCAGTTTTGTTTTTTGCAGCTTAACCTCACCGGCATAATCAAACGTGGGAACGATTTGCTGAAGATTAACTTCATGGGCCACTACCGCTGTGTAGCTGAAGTCGGCCTGCTTGGTGAATAGAATGTCCTGAAAGAGTGATGGGTTGATGGCAGCTTCGAATCGAAAGACTTTTAGTGTGGTAACATTCTCGGATGTTGTAATGGGATCTACTTCTTTCTCATTACATGAAAGTATAAATCCTATCGTGATAAAAATAAAGTATCTACGAATTCCAAAAAGCCGCATCATGTTAGTAAGAATTTTAAGATCAATAAAGCAGAGAGGTTGTCTGTTTTTTAGACAACCTCTCTAATCATAGATTTAACACTAGTAGTTGTAGAACGATTACTGAACAGTGATATTAAATACAAACGTAACCTGAACGGTCTGGCCTGCGGCGTGTTCGTAAACCAACGCCTGCTTAACAGTGTAAGTAGTACCCGGTGTGCAGTGTCCGGGATATTGCCCCAGTGCAAATGTCCAATTTGTATTCGCGAACTCTGAAAAGACCATAGCATTGGTACCCCAGGCAATCACATCGCCTGTGCCGGAGAACCAATGACCATATCCGTTGGCTGTTGTGGTGGCGTTTAACGTGCCATTACTTTCAACACCATAGAATTTTACCTCCGAACCCAGTTTAGCGTTGATCTCACCCGGTTGCAATACAAATGCTTTTGCCACTTTAACCAAATCTTCAGCAGGAAGGGTTAGTGTGGTTCCAGGATATACACTGGCACTAAACGGAAAGTTTACATTGTAAGTAAGCGTGGCATTGTGAGGCACTTCGTTGCCATCGAATACAATATTTCCTAAGATGTCTGTGTTGGTGATTTTTATGTTATAAGGCCACTGATCATCATTTGATTCATTTTCGTCCCAGGGATGAGCTTCATAGGTATTGGGCGCACCCGTTACAACAAACCAAAGTTTACTGCAATTTTCGGGTACCCTGAATGATACGGTATTGGTAGATCCCTGATTCATATCACTGTATACGCGAGCTCCATTATCCAGCAACGCAACATAGCCATAACGCCAGCCAGAGCGCTTAGCATCTACTTCATTGAAACCTGCGGCATTGGGTGTTCCTGTAAAGGCGATTGAAACTTCGGTGCCCGCGTCAGGTACATTTAGCGGAATAACATTATAGCCGGTTGTTCCCGGGCAGCGATCATACGACACCTGGTAGCTTCCATCCTCAAGGGTTGTGTACTTGAATGTTTGTTTGCCAATGTAGTCAGTACCCAGGGTGCGTAGTGCATCTAAGTCCCAGGTTACTAGCTTTGATGCAGCATCATAAATTTCATCATTAAGTTGACTGACGGTGATGCCGGTAATGCGCATGTATGCCTGAACAGGATCTTCCGGTGATTGGGCCTCTCGCCATATCTTTCCAATTACATCGATACCATGTTTGTCGGCCCAGTAGTAATGAATAAAGTAGCTGGCATACCGATACCATTCGTGAATAAGGTGCCGGTTATAATTTTCGGTGTACACCTGGAAATTATAAGAGTTGAATGCTTCCACGGGATAGCTTTGGTAGGATTGCCATTGTGCAGTTTGTTCCCAAAAAGAGTTACCACCGTTACCACCAAATCCGTAACGGAAACCTGTACCGTTACCGAGATCACAGAAAACCTGGTATTGAAAACTATGCCCGATCTCATGGGCAATGGTTGAACCAACCGGCTTACAGGTGCTTGGGCTAACCCACAACGCACCGATGGTGTTATCATATCCCGAACCTGTGGCGAGCCACTCGGTTTGATAGAAAATGAAGATCATCATTTTGTAGGTATCCAGTTTGGATTTGTTCACACCGGTTTCTGCAAATTTCAGTTCATCAATATTCAAATGATAAAATCCTTCCGCTTTCTCCAGTAAGTCATCGATGTCAACACGATACGCATCGGGTACTTCCGCTGCATTGGGATCGTGCTTTCCATATCCGGCACCCCAGAATACAATGAAGTGATCGGATTGTTTACTTCGTCCATAGTACCAGGTGCTTGAACTCTTGTAGAAATCATTACCCTTTAATTCGTTGGGAATATAAATTTTACTGGCATCAATGGTAGAAGGATCCAACGTCTCTATGGTGTCTTCGGGTTCCGGCTCTGGTTCGGGGTCAATCTCTTTTTTATCGCATGCACTCAATACAGTAAGCGAAAAAATCAACGTCACACAAAAGAATAGGCCAACCCTCGCTGACTTATATCTTTCTTTCAAATCATTCATCATTGGTAATCAGTTTTCTCAGTTATCAATTATAGTTCTGTTTTAAAAAAAAACAGGTGTCTTTTTTTCGACACCTGCTTTGCTGGAAGGATTTAGTTGACTTTGAAGTGGAAGATAAAGGTGACCTTACCACCATTCAACTCTGCTACTTGTTTAAAGGTTACTTCATCTCCTGCTTTGGCATTCTCAGGGTGTAAGCCGATGCTGAAGCCAAGCGATTCGTTGGTATGCGTGAGTTCAGAATACACTTCAGGTTTATTGGTGGCATCGCCCCACACCGTTACATCGCCTGAAAGCGCAAACCAATGACCTGGTGCGTTGGCTGTAGATACCGGGTTCCCTTCTTCATCCTGGTGGAAAGAGCCGTCCGCGTTCAATCCTTTAAAGACGAGCTCACCCTCATCGATTGCTTTATGAATCTGGTAGGTGGTCATCTTGAAGGCATCGCGCAAAACACTTTTTACATCCAACTGGGTATTGGCCGACCAGTCGCTGGCAAAGGTTTGTTCTACAGTGAATTCTTTCTCCACTGTTTTGGGAGTGCCCGATGGCGGAGTCTCCGGATCCACAAAATCATCGCCTACCGTAACATTGAATACAAACGCTATGCGATAGCTGGCCTTTTGCATCATCTGCACAATTTTATAGGTGTTGCCATCCACAAGACGATTAGGATATTGCCCCACCAGAAATTTAGCAGTTGTAGCATCAAACTCGGAATAAAGCATCGCTGTTTCGCCCCATGAACACACATCGCCATTTACATCAAACCAATGGCCGAGTCCTGCTGCTGTAAAGCCTTGCTTGTAGTCAGCACCGGTAGACCGGTTAAAGGCAAAGAACGTAACGGTTTGGCCTACCTGCACGCCTCCCTCTACTGTTCCTGTGGCCGTTGTAAATTCTTCCAGAGTGGTGAAGCCGAGTTTATCCAGCAATATTGCCTGATCGACAGCAACCTCTATACCCGAATAGTTGGCGGCATCAAAAGGCAACATGATGTCGTAGGTGAATGTGTAGTTGGCCTTCATGTTGTTCTTAGCAGCCTCCAGGGAATCTCTTAATTTGATTTCTGCTTCCGTGTAGACGTGTTTCTTACTGACAACTTCATCGTCACAGGAAATCATGGCCGTGGCCACAATTCCAGCGAAAAAAACTGATGTTATTAATTTCTTCATGATTTCGTTGATTGGATTTTTCAGCATTAATTCATTAGTACAGATCGTTCTGATCCAGATTCGGATTGGAATCAATAAATGACTGGTGAATTGGGAAGATATCCAGGTGGGTATCATTAGCATCTGTCTGGGCGTCTTTGCAGAACCAGGATTTTCCTCTATACACATTCATATTCTTAGATGGTATCCGGAAACGGATAAGATCTTGTCTACGGTGATGTTCACCAACAAACTCCCAGGCCAGGTCATCAAGTAAACCACCAAACTCAATGTCAGCACCCCCTTCGTAGGTAGCAACAAGTGAAGCGGGATCGTAGTTGGTAGCACCCGCGCTGGTATATTCACGGTGACCGTAATCGTAAACACTGGCGCCTGTTAAGGCTGCAACGGTTCGGGTAGCATTTGCGGCATCATCAAAGGCGCGACTACGTACCTCAGAGATTAAATCAGCGGCAACCTGTTGATCACGACCTAAACGAAGCAGACATTCTGCTTTGATGAACATGGCATCGGCCAGACGGAAGAATGGAACGTCATCGCCATAGGTGCCATCAGGGCCGGCTACGATTTCATTTTTTACAAAACGATACCCTTCCAGCATGTAGGCACCGGGGTTGTCAATAGAGTGAACTTGTTTTGTGTACACGAGGTTCACTTCACCCTGATCGTCAGCGTTGGTTTTCAATGCAGCACCTGTTGTGAAATGATATTGCTGACCATGCGCCCAGGTATCATCAAACCGTTTATCTTCTGCATGGTAGGTGTCCATAAACTGTGGCACAGCGCAGCTACCGTTCCAGGGAGTTCCATTATAACCAAAGGCAGCTCCACCAGCACCGATAAGACATTTGTTAACGAGGTAGTTGTGGCGGGCATAGGTGTAGTCCAGCGGAATAACAAAAATCATCTCATTATTACCTTGCAGGTTGGCTTTGAAATTATCCTTGTAGTTGGAAGTAAGTGAATAGCCACCGTTGTTGATGATGTCATTTACTTCCGCTAAGGCCAGTTCGTAATAATTGTTATCAGAGAAATCATTGAACCATGCATTGTGGTTTAGGTACATCTTGGCAAGAATCATTTCGGCCATGTACTTATTGGGGTAACCAAATACCTTTTCGGTTCCCAGATCTTCTTTCACGGCATTCAACTCATCGACAATGAAGTCGTACATTACCTGTGGTTCGGCCTGTGTTGGCAGGTAGCCTTTCGGAACCAATGTGGTTGTTTCAAGGGGTACGTTTCTGAAGCAATCGAAGAGAATGTAGTAGTATAACGCGCGCATGGTGCGCAACTCTGCGCTTACTTTCACATTTTCCTGGATTTGCGGAATGTCCAGCAATTTGTTGGCGTAGGTAATTCCTACATAACCGTAATTCCAGATAGTCCAGAAGTGATCAATTGTAGGATGATAGGTATGCTTGTGCATGGAAATGTACAAGTCGCCCCAACCGATGCCCACACGCAACGGTGTCATGATCAGGTCGGAGGATTCTTCATAGATGTCAAACATGCCGTTCCATCCCCAGTAGAGGTAGCGTAGTTCATTGTAGACGAATCCTTTCATGCGCGAGATGTCTTCTTCCGAAAACGCTATGTTTTCATCGCTGAGTTGATCGTAAATGTTTTCGTCCAGATCGGTACATGCCCCAAGCGTTATTGCTGCACAGAGGGCAAACACGCGATATACTTTAGTTATTAATTTCATAGTCGGGTTATTTTAAAGTTACATTCAGACCTAAGCTAAATGACCGTATGGTTGGATACTTGTCGCGTGGGTCACTGTTGGGTGTCGTAAAGTTGTAGGTTAATTCAGGATCCAGCCCTTTGTAGCCTGTTATAATTAAGAAGTTCTGAGCCGAGGTGTACAATCTTAATTTTGATACTGCGTTGCTGTTGGCCACGTTGAAATTATAGCCCAGGGTTACGTTGTCTATTTTAACATAGTCACCTTTCTCTAGGTAATAGCTTACAAATGCCTGTGCTTGCGAGGATGACAATGGTCGTTCACCATAAACAGGATCGGCAGCTGACTTAAGACGATTGTACTGGATGGAATTGTTTTCATAAAAAAGACGCTGCTGATTTAAAATCTCGAAACCGAACTGGCCAGTTACCAGCATGCTCAGGTCAAAGTTTTTATAACTCACCGAGTTGCTCCAGCCCAGCACCAGCTCCGGTAATCCATTTCCTAACACTTGACGATACGTATCACTGTTTAAAGCAGTGGTGTAGGGAACAGCTTCACCGGTGGTTGGATCTTCAATTAACCAGATGCCATCTTCGGTTATCCCCACGGATTTCAATCCCCAGAAGTTACCCAGTTCCTTTCCTTCCTGCCAGCGATGTGACGGAACAGAAACAGGATCGCCTATTGAGTAGAGGTTTAAATAGTCATTGGTTTCATATAATTCGTTTGAAAGGTTGAGGAGTTTGGCGCTGTTATGTGAAAGCGTTATAGATGTTTTCCATTCAAAATCGTTACTCTTAAGGGGAGTACCACCAATCATGATTTCATAACCTTTGTTGCTGATGGATCCAACATTAGCCATTGTGGTAGTGTAGATGTTTGGAGGTAGTGGAACATTGTAGCCGTAAATCAGGTCCTCAGTTTTTCTGTTGTACACATCGAATGATCCTGAGATTCGGTTATTTAGAAAAGCAAAGTCAATACCGATGTTTACTTCTGCGGTGGTTTCCCATTTCAAATCAGGGTTAGGATTTTGAGCCACCATTAATCCAGCTACCCATTCACCTTCTTCATTGATATAGTTTCCATAGGCTGCATCGTAATCAAACAGCGTTAAAGACATGTATGAGCTATTGGGTGACCTGCCGGTAACACCGTACCCTGCCCGTAGTTTGAGGTTATCAAGCCAGGTAACGGCGTTCATGAAATTTTCTTTGCTGATGGTCCAGCCGGCTGATACTGCCGGAAACAATCCCCACTGATGGTTAGCACCAAACTTTGATGATCCTTCTCTGCGAAGACTGGCCAGAAAATTAAAGCGGTCGCTAAAATCGTATTGAAGTCGGCCAAAAAAACTGATAAGCGTAGCATCATTTTTATAACTGCCCATGCTGGCGTTTCCCTCTTTCATTTGCGCACCAACGCCAATGTTGTTGTACAAATAAGAATCCGTAGGAAAGTCGGCATTGCCAGCACTGAATCCATCATACAAGGTATAGTAGTAACTGTAGCCGCCTAACACGGAGAAGCGATGCGCATCCCGTGAAAAGTCATACGTGGAAGTCAACTCCAACGATTTTTGATTACTACCATTGTAGGCTTTGTAGGCAGAACCTGGTAAGCCCGAAGTAAGGGAAGTGTAGTATTTGGAAGTAGCGTAGGAGGAGTAATTTTGCGTGAACAAATTCTGCGATAGCATCAGGTTTGTTCTCCAGCGGTCAATCGGTTCAACGGTGATATTACCAATGAGATTGGTTGTACCCATTTCGTTTTCACCGGTCAATTCATTCAGCATGGCTACCGGATTATAGTATTGAAAGCGATTAAGCTCCTCGGCATACTCACCGGTTGTTTCATCATAAATGGGTGATGTAGGATTCCGGATAACAGCTTGTCTGTAAATATTATTTAAACCATCTGCACTGGCTGTATTTACCGCAATTGCTCGGTATTCTCTTAGCAGGTTAATATTCAGTTTAATAATATCGTTAAACAGGTATTGATCGAGATTGAGCTGAACACGATATTGATTATTGTCAGATTTTTTAATGGTACCCTCCTCATAACGATAGGAGATGTTTCCGGAGTAGGCAGAATTTTTTGATCCGCCATCGATGGTGAGCGAGTGGTTGGTCATAAAACCTTTTTGGGTAACCGCTTTCACCCAATCGGTATCCCATCCACCGTCAGGAAGCGATGTTAACCCTCTGCGCACTTCATCAGGTCCCATAAAATCGGCCTGCTTGTAGAAGTCTGATACAGAAGCATATCCGGTATAGTTTACCGATACGTGCTGATCACGCTTACCTGATTTTGTTGTGATAAGAATTACACCGTTTGCTCCACGTGTACCATAAATGGCAGCGGCCGAAGCATCTTTCAGTACATCCACACTTTCTACGTTTTCGGGTGCTACCGATGTCAGATCTCCCGGTACACCGTTAATCAGGATTAGAGGCTCTACATTTCCGTTGATCGTTGTAATACCCCGAAGCGAAATACCAGAGGTGGCATTGGGATCGCCTGAGCCTTTTGTAATAACCAAGCCGGCTACCTTTCCTTTTATCAGGTCGGTGGCATCTTGTATTTTTCCAACCTGAAAGTCTTCGGCATTAACACGAGCAACAGCACCCGTAACGTCTTCTTTTTTCTGGGTGCCGTACCCGATAATTACTATTTCCTGGAGCGAAGCAATATCAGGCATCATTCTAACCTGAATGTTTGTTTGCGTACCTACGGTAACTTCTTCATTCAGGTATCCTACAAAGCTCAACACCAAAACAGATTCGGCACCGGGCACGTCCAGTTTGAACGCACCATCGGCATCGGTGGTGGTACCTTGCGAAGTTCCTTTAACAATAATGTTAACGCCAGGCAGTGGTCCATCCTCTTCGGAAACAACCTTACCGGAAACAGAAACTTGTGCATTGGCATACGTACAGAAAAGCATTGCTGCGCACAATAGCAAGGCCATTCTTAATGGTTTAGTAAAGGACTTTCTCATGCATTTTTTTGATTTTGAAAAAGAAAATTTTGAATAGGTGAAGGTAGCCCGAAGAATAGCGTGCATCTCCCCAAAAATTATCCAGAGGTAATACGATTTATTCACCTGATTCATTTTTTCAGAATCAGATACAGACAAGACTACCAGTGCATTAGTAGTTCACCCAAATCGGGTTAGCGATTTGAAAAGACAGGAATGAAAACTAGTTGAGATTGGTGGTGCCAGGTTGTGTTGTACTGCTGAGTGTTTTCGAAGTGAACACCAGCGCCTGGAGTACAATCAAAATAATGATGGTAATAACAAACGCAAATTGAGAAGCAGCCTTGCCGGATATATATAAGTCTTCCGCATGCTTCATGATCAACTTCGATTCTTCCAGTTGAATGGCCGAAAGTTCATGGAGTAATACAAGTGCTTCGTTGGCCACTTGTAATTTGTAGACAACGTCTTGCGAAGTAGAAGATTCGAATTCGTTTAAGGTTTTTAAGAGTATGGCAAATTTCTCATCCTCAGTTTTTGTGAACTTGGTTTTGCGGTAGGCGTTACTTAATCCGTCAATATGCGAAAGCGAAGCGGCAATTTGATGGGCTGAATTTCCATGGCCCTGTTCCGTGCTATTCAGGGCTTGCTTGATCTCATAGATATCGACTGTCATTTTTAGAATGTAGTACTCTACCACCAGGCGGTCTTCGTACAAGGTACTGATGGAATTTTTAACATTGTCAGTATGCTCCTGATCCTGATAGTTGCTAAACAGTACCAATACGCAGAGCGTAAAAAGCGCACCCGATGCAGCCATTTTGTTTTGAATGCTGTATGTCCATTTCATATTACCAAAGATAGGCAAGTATAGGAAAGGGATGGACTTACACTTCCTTTTGTTTAGAGTATACGGGATTGTCTATTGGATATAGTCTAGTATCAATTTCAACGGCAGATGATCGCCCACAAATTTTCCGTAATGAACCAGGCTTAGCTTTCCACGTTCATCAATAAGGAATTCAGCAGGTATTCTGTCCAAATGACCGTCTTGCTTCATTGGTTTTTCGAAAAGCGCTGACCCGGCTTTTACTTTGTTTAACAAGCCGTGAAATAAACCCCGAAATACTTTAATCGCGGAGCGTTGTACTCCATATAAATTGTAAAGCCTGTTTTGAGGATCGGCTACAAAGTGAAAGGGATATGGTGTATCGCCCAAGTATTCTCTCATTTTTTCGATTGGAGACTCGTAAATCATGATGACGATTACATTGTGTAGCTTGAAAGTATCCTGATGCTTTAGGAGTTCATGCGTTCGAAGATTACACACTGGGCATCCGGCATTACGCTCAAAGGCCAGATAGATTTTCTTGCCTTGCAGTGCACGAAGATCAAGCTCAGTTTCATAAACATCGTGTGTAGTAAATGTTGGAGCCGGTTGATGAAGTATTTGTTTCATGGATTGAAATTTAAATCAGACTGTAATACCCGATTTCAGCATTCAATCACCCGGACGTGTTGGTTTTATTTTTTACGGGCCTGCTCCAGGCATTTATATTTTTGACTGTCGAAGGTATGGGTATTCTTGTACCCCATTTCTTCCATGAGTTGTTCGCGGGAAGCACCGCTTAAAAATGTTTTAGTCAGAAAGACCACACAATGTCTTGTCAGTTTTTCAAAGACGCGCTGTAGCCGGTTCCGTTTGAGCCGTTTTTCTTCCTCTTGTTCCCAGGCGGCAAGGGTCATATCTTCCCATTCATAATTACCATCGAGCTGGGTAGTACGTTTGGCTGCCCGTAGTCGCTTTAACCAGATGTTACTGGCCACGGCCGTAATGTAGGTCTTGATGGAAGATGTTAACACAAAATCCTCTTTCGGAACCTTCTGCAATAAAACCATGATTGTTTCCTGAAATACATCGTCAGCATCGGCCGTGGTGCCGCTATTTTGTTTAACAAATTTTTCTATACCAGGATAATAGAAAGAGTACAATAGGCGATAGGCAGCATTATCGCGGTTCTGCAGTCTGGTTAGCGTTTCGGTGTCGGTATGCATACGTCAAAAATATTGGTTAATTCCATTTCCCGGTTGTCAATCACCCAGCCAGAACAATTAAATTTTAAGAATCGATCCAATTCTAGCCATGCTTGGCCGGTGTACGCTTGTAACCTTCCGAAAAAGTTGGAGTATCCTTCTCAGAAAAAAAACTTCACGCCTATGAAAACCCTGTCAAGCATTCTCTTTGCCTTTATTATTGGAGCGCTCGTGGTGCCCGGATATTCGCAGACCCCCGATAAATCTGCCGGTTTACGCAAGGTTGTAACCCAGTCGCCAGCCATTGATATCGACATAGAGTCTATAGTGGATGAGTCTATGAAAGCGGTTGAAGTGGCGATGGAAAACCTCAACATTGAATTAGAGAAGATGAGTGTTACGCTCAGTCATATCCAGGTAGAAATGGATGCCATCGAAATTGATATGCCTGAAATTGAAATCGAACCGATTGACATTGATATCGACATCGATGTGGACGATTATCATCTTGAACGGTGGGAGGATGATCAATCCTTGCAGGAATCGGATGAAGACGAAAGAGATAAAAACAAAATGAAAGACAAGTCTGCTAAGGATAAATCGTACAAAGAAAAATCAGCTAGCGAAAAGGATAAAGCAAAAGGGTTGAAGAAAATTAATTAACCATCAATCACTAATGAGAGGCCTGCGTCCACCAACACAGGCCTTTACCGGGTCTTTAGTATCTTCTTAAATTCCGGATGGCACTGCGAGGTCATAAATTCTGTGATCTTAAATTCAGCCAGTTGGTGAAAGTAAAACGGATCTTCTTTAATAATTTCTTCTACTTCCTCTCGCGAAGCAGCAAGTGCCAGTATAATTCCTCCGGTGCGCGGTACTTTGCGACCAGAGGCAACAAATATATTTAGCTTGTAGTACTTGTTTAAAAACGTAACATGCTCAGTCATGTGAGCATCCAGTTGTTCCAGCGGAACGATGTAGTGTAGATCGATGATGTACATAGTTGTGTATGTTGGAGGTAAGGTAACGAAACACCTGCTAAGTCCATAAAGCAATGCACCCGTTTGCAGTAGTTTCTCATTTAAACCCGTTGCATGCGCGAAGTTTCTGATTTCATTACGTTTGGCGATAGTCATGATCTGCCGATCGTATTTTTGTGTTGTATTGAAAACACAACTGTTATGAAAACATTCAATGATTATTCCAGACAGGCATCGCGCTTTACTATGAGTGGGTTGATTGATCCGCGCGTAATGCCAGGGTATGTTCCAGCAAAAGAAAGAGCAGCATCGTCTATACAATTCGGTTTATTGGTTACTGTGATTACAAAGTTTGTTGAGCGGATAACCGGAAAGAAAGCTGACAAGGGGGCGGCTCATGCCTAGAAAAGGCAATTGGTGTATAGTTGGAAGATAGAAGAGCGCCTACGGGGCGCTTTTCTATTTTTATTCAATTTCAAATAAAAAAGCGGCACTTCTTATCCATTCTCTGCCGTTAGTACAAGACATGGGCAGGTATCTTAATTTCGTACTATCTTTTCGGCTTCATTAACCTATTATCAACGTAAAATCAACTCCATGATCAAACCCATACAAAACTGTCGATTGAGTTTACTAACAGCGGGTATCGTATTGTGTTCAAGTTGGGCAATAGCTCAGCAAGAACCCGCAAAACCAAAATTTATTGAGCCGGCTTATATGGACGTAACCGTTAAGCCCGGAAATCATTTTATGACCTACGCTGGGGGCGTGTGGTTGCGAAACAATCCGGTGCCGGCAAAAGAAACACGCTGGGGAAGTTTCAATATCCTTCGCGATTTTAATGTAAAGGCTGTCCGTGATATTCTGGAAGGAGCCGCAGCCGATAACAGTGCTGCCGCTGGTTCAGTAAAGAAGCGCGTAGGTGATTTTTACTACGCGGGCATGGATAGTATGGCAATCGAAAAAGCCGGCTTTACACCGGTTGCAGCAGATTACAAACGTGCCGGTGCCGTTCAATCACCCGCTCAGGTGCTTGACGAGATCGTGTATGAACGTACCAATGGAATAGCCTCACCGCTCTTTGGATTTTTTGTAGCACAAGATCGCAAGCAACCTGAAAATATGGTGGCGCAATTGTCGCAGGGGGGCACAACACTGCCCGACCGTGATTATTATTTAAAGAGCGATCCACGCACTTTAAAAATCCAGGCCGCCTACACTACCTACATCGTCACTTTGTTTACCCTGGCTGGCGAAACGGAGGAAGCAGCCAAACAAAATGCAACGTCTATTTTTAACCTGGAGAAGCAACTGGCAGCAGCGCAGATGAGCCGCGTGGAGATGCGCGACCCGTACAAAACCTACAATAAGTTTTTACTTGCCGATTTCAGCAAAAAAACTTCCGCGTTCGATTGGGCAACGACTTTATCAAAACTGAAGGCCGGTAAGCCGGATAGTATTCTTGTTAACTCACCTCAATTTTTTACAGTGGCCGATAGCTTACTGAGAAATGTTCCGGCAAAAGACTGGCAGGTGTATTTGCAATGGAACGTATTGCGTTCAGCAGCACCTTACCTTAGCCATGCGTTTACCAGCGCAAGCTTTAAATACAGTCAGGCACTGAGCGGACAAAAAATTCAAACACCGCGTTGGCAACGGATGTCGAGTTTAACCGATGGTACCATTGGTGAATTGCTCGGGCAACTTTATGTTGAAAAACATTTCAAACCAGAGGCGAAAGCCCGCATGGATGAAATGATCAAGAACCTGGTGAAGGCGTACGAAATCCGGATTAAAAAGCTGGATTGGATGAGCGAAGCCACCAAAGTAAAAGCGCTGGAGAAACTGGCCACCTTTACACCAAAAATTGGCTATCCAGAAAAATGGAAGACGTATGATAATCTCGACATCAGTCGCGATTCTTTTTTTCAAAATCTACGCAACGCTGGTCGATGGAGTTATAATGACATGGTAAGTCAGTTGGGTAAACCGGTTGATAAAAAGAAATTCGGTATGACACCCCCCACAGTAAATGCTTACTATAATGCGGTGAACAACGAGATTGTTTTCCCTGCTGGAATACTGCAGTTTCCATTCTTTCATGCCGATGCCGATGATGCTTTTAATTATGGTGCCATTGGTTCCGTTATCGGGCATGAAATTTCGCACGGCTTTGATGACTCCGGAAGTCAATACGATAAAAATGGAAAACTTAATAACTGGTGGACGGCCGAAGACCTGGCTAAATTCAAGGAGCGCGCAAAGTTGCTACAAGAACAATTTGATGCTTACACCGTGCTGGATTCCCTTCACGTAAATGGAAAATTAACACTAGGTGAAAACATTGGCGATCTTGGCGGGCTGAATGCTGCGTACGAAGCGTTCAAGATGACCAAGCAAGGAAAATCAAATACAAAGATTGACGGCTTCACACCCGATCAGCGATTCTTCCTGGCCTGGGCACAGGTATGGCGAATGAATGCTCTCAACGAAACGAAAGCTCAATTGATTGTTACGGATCCACACTCACCTGCCGAGTATCGCACCATTGGTGCACCCGTAAATATGGATGCGTGGTACAAAGCGTTTAACATCAAACCGGGCGATAAGCTTTATAAAAAGCCCGAAGACCGAATTAAAATCTGGTAGTCTTTCGAATCCCCGGTTAAACACCGGGGATTCTTTTTTTAAGGCACTTTCAAAAAAAACGTATGGGTTATTGCGCAACCGATCAGTTGCTTATATATTTGCAACTGATCGGTTGCGTAAATCGATTTAAAAAAATCAATACAAAAAATGAGACGCGATGTTTTTCAGGCTATTGCCGACCCCACCAGGCGAGCGATACTTACTATTATTGCCTTGAAGGCGATGACGCCCAACGCACTGGCCGAACATTTTGATTCGAGCAGGCAGGCTGTTTCCAAGCATATCAAAGTCCTAACGGAATGTCAGCTGGTGAAACAGGAATTTAACGGCAGAGAGATTTATTATCATTTCAACCCCAAGAAAATGAAAGAGGTAGCCGATTGGCTTGAGCCCTTTAAGAAAATGTGGGAGAGCCGGTTTGATCAACTGGATGCCGTATTGCGAAAGTCAAAACCAAAGAAGTAATACCCCAACGCTATAGCGTAGAACGTTCAAAATTGTAAACACCCTTTAAAATACTAAAATGAAAACGATTTACACCAAAGACGCGAGCAATAGAAAAATGTTCATCACACGCGAGTTTGCAGCACCCCTTTCGGAAGTGTGGGAAGCCTGGACCGATTATAAACTGTTAGATGAATGGTGGGCGCCCAAACCATTTAAAGCAACAACAAAGTTGCAGGATTTCCGCGAAGGCGGTTCATGGCTTTATTGCATGGTGGGTCCTGATGGTCAGGAATTTTGGTGCCGGGCCGATTACAAATCCATTCTGCCGTTATCAGAATTTGTGATTCTCGATACCTTCTGCGATAGTAATGGAAAGGCAACGGGAAACTTGCCACAGATGGAATGGAAATGTCAATTCAATAATTCAGAAATTGGAACGAAAGTAGATATTGAAATGTCGTTTGCCAGCGAGGCCGATATGCAAACGATCATGGCGATGGGCTTCGAAGAAGGCTTTACTGCGGCACACGGAAATCTCGATGCGTATTTACAGGCTCAGTTTAAGTTGAGAAAGGAATGGAAAGGTAATAGCAAGTCGCGCGTAACAACCTACCTGAATTTTCCAGGCACAGCAGAGGAGGCGTTTACTTTTTATAAAGAAGTTTTCGGTACACAGTTCAATGGAAAAGGCATTCAGCGGTTTGGTGATATTCCGGCCGAATCGGGTCATCCTCCGGTAGCCGATAAGGTGAAGAAAATGGTACTTCACGTTGAACTTCCAATACTAGGCAACCATGTCTTAATGGCAACCGATTCTCCACGCGAAATGGGTTTCAGTTTAACACAAGGTAACAACATGCACATATGCCTGGAGCCTGAAACAAAATCTGAAACGAAAAGATTGTTTGATGCCCTGTCAGGGGGAGGTGCTGTTACTATGCCCTTAACCGATATGTTTTTTGGAGCATACTTCGGAACGTGCACGGATAAGTACGGTATCAACTGGATGTTTAACTGTATCGAAAAGAAATAGAATTTCTAATTGTACCTTTGTGTTCAACTTACTACGGCACCGATGGCAATGGTCACTAAATTCTGGATGATTATAAAAGATGATTCAAAAAGAACGTTTGAAGTTTGTAGTAAAGAATCGAACGACAACTCATTTACCAACAAGACCTACGCCATGCAGCGGGCAGGTATGAATGTAAGTTGTATGACACCCCCCGTCACCAATAAGACATCCAGCAAAAAACTGGTAACTGTTACAGGCTACAAACAAGAAGAAGGATTGTACGAAAGACTCTTGGATGAATATCGGAAACGAACCAGGGTAATTCCAGAAGAAGACTTGTAAGGCAATATCAAAGAGGCGGTATCCACCCGCCTTTTTTCATATCAAGTGCGTCAACACAAGTGCAAGTCATTGATAGGCTTTGAATTGCAACTGAGAAGGAAGATGGCACAATTTTTTCTTTATTATCATTGAATTTAAAATTCAATGGCTATGAAAAAGGTAATGGTAAAATGGATGATTGCCACGCTAGTACTGGCAACATCTTTTAGCTTGACTACAGCCCAAGCGCAAGGAAGCGTTTCGTTCGGAGTTTTTTATGACGAACTTCAGCCTCACGGACGCTGGATCACACACGCCAGTTACGGAAATGTCTGGATACCACGTGTCGATCGGGACTTTACACCCTACGCTACTAATGGTTACTGGATCAATACGGAATATGGTAATACCTGGGTTTCGGATTACACCTGGGGATGGGCACCCTTTCACTACGGTCGTTGGTTTTACGATGACTTTTATGGATGGGCCTGGGTACCCGGTTCGGAGTGGGCACCGGCATGGGTAGCCTGGAGAAGTGGTGGTGGTTACTACGGTTGGGCTCCGTTGATGCCTGGTCTTTCTATCAGCGTGTCGTATAACTATTACAATACTATACCCCATCGCTACTGGAGTTTTGTACCGTATCGTTACATCACCTATAGAACGGTTCATCATCACTGTGTTCCCAGAACACAGGTGGTAAACATTATCAACCGCACTACGGTGGTTACGCACAATCATTATGACTCGCGAAGACGGAGTACGTACTTCACCGGCCCTTCACGGCATGAGATGGAACGCGAGAGTCGTAGCCGCGTAGAGGTTTATAAGGTTAACGACAGAAATCGTCCGGGTCGTTCGGATATTGATCGCGGTACGGTAAGCTTCTATAAGCCCGAAGTAGAGCGTGATGAGAGAACGCGCCCTGCTCACGTGAAGAGTAATAATGACTGGATGGAATCTCGTCATGATCGTAATGAGTTTAATGGCAGCAAACCGGATAGACTCGATCATAAAAAATTTGATGATGCAAAACGCGATCAACCTGTTGAGCATAGAAAAGAAAGTCAATCGTTCGATCGCAGGCATGAAAGTATGAAACAGTATGAGCGACCCGGTGAACTGCACGAAAAGAAGCAGGAAAGCCGTCAACCCTCATATGATTTCAAAAAGCCAGAAAGTCAACGCAGGTCAACACCGAACACAAATCATTCGGTTGAAAGACGATCGGGAAATCAAGAGCATGTGCAACGCGACCGTTCAAGCCAGCCAGGTTCTCAACCCCGCGTGCAGCGGGAATCAAAACCACAAGGATCAATGAATCCACAACGGAAATCCTCCGGTGATTTCGATAAGAGTAGTAGAAGTCCCTCTCGAAAACGCGACTAAACGCAAACAAGGGCCCGTAACTGGGCCTTTGTTTTTTTTAACGCATTACCAAGTTTAGCAGTCATCGCGCCTCGCTTTCCTTATTTCGGTTCGCCATGGTGAGACTTGTTTTGAATCATTCTATTCACAACGGAGTCGGCAACCGAAAAATTTTTTTGCATTGATTGTTTTGAATTGAAAAAAAACATGACTTACCTTTGCATCATGCTACGAGACAAAGTAACATTTCAAATCAACCACAAGCCATATAGTAATTGGCTTGCGCCTCGGATTTTCAATTGACCACTAGGTGATCATATAGAAACCCGGGCATTGTCCGGGTTTTTTTATTTCCTCCGGATTGTAGTAAGAAAATAAAATCGTCAGGTTGACGTGTGGAATTATTTTGCCTGTGCAGAACGTAATGTAAAAAAATGGTGACAAGAATGAAGTGCGCACCAGGAAAGGAGTATGTATGAAACGAAAAATGTTAAGTGGAAAAGATCTGGTTAAGTTAGGTTACCCCGAAGGGCGTGCTGTTGGAATTGCCATCAACACGGTATTGAAACACTTTCGCAGAAGCGAGAAGGAAGAAATATACACCCTGTTAAAGGCGGTGCTGAATGCACCAAAGGAATTCATCAACGATTCGATTTGGAATAAAGTAGCACTTGAGCTTGTGCCGAAAGAAAAGAAGTCGCTGGTGCATGAACTCAATAAAAATCGCATGGACTATCGAATCTTTGGTGCGATGGAAATTGAAGAAGGTGCCCGCAATCAAATGGAGATCGCGATGAAACTTCCGATTGCGCGTGCAGGTGCGTTAATGCCCGATGCGCATCAGGGTTATGGATTACCCATTGGTGGTGTACTTGCTGTGGAGAATGCAGTAATTCCGTATGGAGTTGGGGTTGACATCGGTTGCCGGATGTGTTTAACGGCCTATCCGCTTGACGAAAAAATCCTGAGCAGACATCACAGCAACCTAAGACAAATTTTGTTGGACAACACATGCTTTGGTCGCGAAACATTTAAGCGGCCCAAAGAACATGAAGTGCTCGATCGAAAGCTGTTTGATGAGATCACGATTCTCAAACCGCTGAAAGGAAGAGCGGCAATGCAAATCGGATCGAGTGGAAGTGGTAATCACTTTGTGGAATTTGGACTGATCGAGTTGCAAGATAAAAACGAGTGGAACCTCGCGGCAGGAAAATACCTGGGATTGTTGTCACATTCTGGATCGCGTGGCCTGGGTGCTGAGATTGCACGTCACTACACACGGGTAGCGAAACAGATTTGCCTGTTGCCCGGTGAGGCGGCCAGCCTGGCGTGGCTCGATCTGAATACCGATGCCGGGCAGGAGTATTGGCTCGCGATGAATCTTGCGGGTGATTATGCCTCGGCCAATCATCACCAGATTCATGAGCGTATTGCTACTGCGTTGGGTGAGCGACCATTACTACAAGTGGAGAACCACCACAATTTTGCCTGGAAGGAAAAGTTGTCGGATGGCACCGAAGTAATTGTCCATCGCAAAGGTGCAACACCAGCAGGTGAAGGTGTACTCGGAATTATCCCAGGATCGATGACAGCCCCGGGCTTCATTGTGAAAGGGAAAGGTAACAGTACTTCCTTGAACTCAGCCTCGCATGGTGCAGGTCGGTTGATGTCGCGCAGTGCTGCCAAGCAAATTATCACGGCAAAGATGGTGCGCCAGGAATTGGAAAAACATCAGGTAGAATTGTTGGGTGGCGGAATGGATGAAGCGCCCATGGCCTACAAGGATATTCGCATGGTAATGAATTACCAGGATGACTTAGTAGAAGTGCTCGGAGAATTTACTCCGAAGATTGTTCGGATGTGCGGAGATGATTCGGCAGCCGAAGATTAGTTCAGGTTTCATGACCTTTCAGATTCATGAATACTTGAACCTGAAATGATAATGTTATGAAAACCATGAACCAACTTGAATGGATTGACGAATACTTGCAACAAGCGGAGCAACTGATCTACGAGAACCAGGTTGATCAGGGAATCGCCATCTTGCAGAATCTGTTGTACGAAGAACCTGGCTACAGTTCACTGCACAACCATTTGGGTTGGGTGTACATGTACTACAAGCAAGATTTGACAAAGGCTGAGTTGCATTTTCGGATGGCGATAAAGTTTGATGAAACGTTTGCACCACCGTACTTGCACATGGGTACTTTATGTAACCGATCGCACCGGTTTAGCGAGGCGATTGAGTTCTTTCAGTGCGGCTTGTCAAGAGTAAACGCGAACCGAATGGCTTTGCTGGAAGGTATCGCCCTGGCGTACGAATTCAAAAAAGAGTACAGTAAAGCGATCAGATACTACAAAGAAGCCATGACTTCAGCGATAGGAGCTGAGATGAGCATTTTTGTGGAGAACATTAGGCGCTGCCGTAAGAAACGGTTAGTGATGATGTTCACATTTTAACGTAAGGGTCTGTTTGAGAACAGACTCTTTTGCTTTTTCGGATTTCAAATCAAACTTTTCATCCCTTACTTCAGTTTAGTTCATGGAATAAAATTTATCATTGCAGCATGAGCAACGCAATCAAATACATTAAGCCATTGGGCTTTCCCTGGCAAACTCAGGATCCCTTTCTTTTTTGTGTTCATCACGAAGATTTTTATCCGAAGGGAAATGACGTGATGGGTCCGGTAGCTTCGTTGGCGGGAAGAAACCTTGGGCAGGATTTTGCACCCAACAAGGACGGATGGAGAATGTATCACGGCCAGCGCGTGCCTGGATTTCCGGCTCATCCTCATCGAGGCTTTGAAACAGTAACCATTGTTACGAAAGGGTTGGTGGATCATTCCGATTCGCTTGGTGCAGCGGGTCGTTTTGGATTTGGTGATGTGCAGTGGATGACAGCTGGTAAAGGTGTGCAACACTGCGAAATGTTTCCACTTCTCAATAAAGAAATGGAAAATCCGTTGGAGCTTTTTCAAATCTGGTTAAACTTACCGAAGAATAAAAAACTTACGGAGCCACACTTTGCCATGCTCTGGAATGAAAGTATCCCAACCTTTACTCATTACGATGATCATAAACTACGAACCGATGTTCGTATAATTGCCGGTGGCATCGAAAATATTAAAGGGCCTGCGCCTGCTCCAAACTCATGGGCAGCCAACGCTGATCATGAAGTAGCCATCTGGACCATTAAACTGGAAGCTGGCGCGCAATGGAATCTGCCGGTGGCTTCAGCACGCGTGAACCGCTCGCTCTACTTTTATAATGGTAACACAATAGCCATTGCCGGAAAGAATTTTAACACCCATCAGGCCATAGAACTTCATGCCGATCAGGAAGTAGTTTTGAAAAACGGAGATACTGAAAGTTGTCTGTTACTGTTGCAGGGTAAACCTATTCAGGAGCCGGTAGTAAAGTATGGTCCGTTTGTGATGAACTCACAAGAAGAAATTCATCAGGCAATGAACGAATTTCAAATGACCGCATTCGGTGGCTGGCCATGGCCAACCTACGAACACGTGCATGCGCGTGAACAATCGAGATTTGCAAAATATCCGGACGGTCGTGAGGAAAGTAAGCCACTGCCCAGTTGATTAATCAGCCTTGCATGGCTGATGGATTGTGGAAGAAACTCCACAGCTTTTTCACACTTTTAAGGAAATAAATTCTACTAATTATTATAGTAATCCTTCAAATCAATCTTTTTTGAAGGTTCAGCCAGTTGGCACAGAAATCGGAAATGCCTGTGTAAACTATTTGAACCTTATGAAAACAATAAAATCTGCCATCGTAATCCTGGGCCTTGCCGCAGCCATCATGAGTTGCGACAAAAAGGAAAAAGAAAGACTTGAATCAAAGCTGGATTCACTTCAAACCGAACTGCTGGCCAGTCAGGAAGTGGAAATGCAAATGAAGGAAGTCAATGTACTCATTGACTCTATTGATGCGAGCCGAAAAGTACTGCGTACAAATGTTGTGGAAGGTGTTACCTACGACAACTATGCTGATCGTTTGCGCGATGTCAATCAGTACATTAAAGACACGCAAAATAAAATTGCCGAGCTCGAGAAATCTGCAAAGAAGTCGAAGGGCATGTCCGCCTCTATCCGCAAGCTGAAAACGGATCTGGAATTAAGGGAAACTGAAATTGCCGCGCTCCAGTTAGAAGTGTCGAAGATGCGCACCGAAAATCAATCGCTCCAGGTGGCTATTGCCAGAAAGGATTCCACTCTGCTAGTGAAGGAGGATATCATTAAGGTACGCGAAGCCGATATCGTGACATTTGAAAATACATTGCGTGACACCAATGATAAGAATCGAAACTCTATGGCTGACCTGTATTTCAATCAGGCGCAAACACTCGAAGTAGTAGCTGACAGAACAAATTTTGCTCCGCGCAAGAAGAAGCAAGCTATGAAAGAGGCCATCGAGTTGTACAAAATTTCCTTGTCGTTAGGAAAAACAGAAGCACAGCAAAGAATTGATATACTCGAAAAGGAGCTCAGTTAGGTAACGTTGGGTCTTATTAGATGAGGAGTGTAAAGCCCGGCATCATAAGGGGGTGTCCGGGCTTTTTCCTTTTAAAATCTGTGAAGAGAGTGTAGTATTTTTTTTTCACGGCTGGTAGCTTGTTGAGAATTTGCAACACAACAGTTTTTATCAGCGCGCAAATCAGACGTTAATTTTTGGCACATGATTGTAATGAGTTGTTGAGAATTGTAAGCGTTCAAAACTAAAATAGTATCATATAAATTATAGCGTATGAAATCTGCAAAACAGTTTATTCGTATCAGTATGATGGTAATGGCCTTCGCGGTGGTTGCTGTTCTTTCTGGTTGTAGTGCTTCGAACAAAACGAAAGGTGCGGCCATCGGTGCCGGTTCTGGAGCTGTGGTTGGTGGACTAATCGGAAAAGGTTCGGGCAACACCGCTGTAGGCGCTATTATTGGAGCAGGCATTGGAGGTGCAGCGGGTGCTTTGATTGGTGACAGAATGGATAAGCAGGCGGCTGAACTAAAAGCTGATTTGAAAGGTGCACGCGTAGAGCGCGTTGGTGAAGGAATTAAAATTACGTTCGACTCAGGATTAATGTTCGATTTTGATTCGTACAGTCTGCGAACGCAAACGAAAAGTAACCTCACCGATCTTGCACGAACGTTAAATAAATATCCGGATACAAATATCCGCATTGAAGGGCATACTGATAAGACCGGATCGGAGGAGTATAATCTAACACTTTCGCGTGAGCGCGCAGAAGCTGTGGAGCAGTACCTGGTAACGCAACAGGTAAAAGCAAATCGTACCACCACCTATGGGTATGGCGAGGAACAATTGATCTCAGCAAACGATCAGGAGAACAGACGCGTTGAAGTCGCTATCTATGCCAATGACAAAATGAAGCGACTGGCAAAGAAGGGCCAGTTATAAGACCCGGTTCGATGCGATAAGAAAGTGTTAAGGCTCTACAACAAAATAATCTCGTGACGATGGATTAGTAGTTACATGTTCGGCAATGCGCACCATTGCTTGCGAGATTACTTTTCGGTAGTGTTCGAAATTGCTGGGTTTCCGAATGTAGTATTGTGCTCCAGCCTGATGCAATTTATCAACGGCATCGGGCTGATTGGAAGTAGAAAAAATAATTACCGGTAGCTTCTTGTACTTCTCTTGTTGCCTGATTTCGATGAGACATTGCAAACCATCCTTTCGCGGCATGTTGAGATCAAGAAAGAGAACATCGGGAGTTTCTGATTTAGAGAGTGCGTGCATGAGTTGCTCGCCATCGCGTACAGTCGTCAACCGGGTAGGTAAGGTTATTTCCTGCAGCGCTTCCTGAAAGAGAAAACAATCGTCTTCGTCATCATCAGCAAGAAGAATAGTCCATACGCGGGTTGAAGTCATACGAGGTTCTGGTCAAATTAAAAGTCAGTCAGGGATTGCCAGATGAATGCTGTTCAATCTACTACTAATTAACCGGAAATGGACAGTAATAGTATGATGATCGGTTAACCCTTATAAAAAAAATAAAAGGGGCTGTCGTTAAACAGCCCCTTTAGTCAAACAGCTCTGTCGCCCCTGATAATTCGAATGAGTATTGCAATAAGAGCAATAACCAATAAAATATGGATCAACGCTCCAAGACTGTAAACATAAAATCCCAGCAACCAAAAGATGATGAGAATTACTGCAATGAAATACAATAAGTTGTTCATATGATTATCATTTTTTAAAGAGGAGAGGAGAATTTTATGCCAGTGAGAATGGGCCATGTAGTTCCTGTATTTTGCCCGGTTTGTGGCGTGTATTCCTCATCAGTTGGGGTGATATTTCCACACTTTTGAATGCTATGCTCGTCTGGCACACACGGTGGCCGTGGCATGATTTTGTTCGCCTTGACTTGAAAAATCTGGTTATGAGCGAAATACTGATATTTTTAACCGCCCTGATCTTAGGTTATATTTGTTTAGCTATCCTTGTGATTTTTCTTGCTCGGTTATTCTTTCCTTTTGAGCAGGATTTAAAGAAGGGACGAATGATCCGGAAAAAGTACAAGGTAAAAGCAATACGGCATGAGAGCACTGGTAGTTGATGATGAGATTGAAATTTGTACGATGGTTACCAGGTACCTGCAGAAACTCGGGTTCCAGGCACACTACGCGGTAACGGTAACTGATGCCTGCGATCGATTGGCCCACGAATCATACAACATTGTATTTGTTGATTTGAATTTAAATGAAGGCTCTGGCTTTGATGTTATCCGGTACAAAAACGAAAACAATCTGACTTCAAAAATTGTTGTGATCAGTGCTTACGATAGTGAAGCATCACGGGCAATACGTGAAGGTGCGGATATTTTTCTTCCAAAACCTTTTGCCTTTAAAAGAATAAATGAAATTCTCGATACGTTAAATCTCAAAACCAATAATTTAATATCCTGAGTATGCCAACTATTTTGATTATTGATGACGATAAAGATATATGCCTGGTACTCTCTAAATTTCTAGCGAAGAATAATTACCAGGTTAACGTGGCCCACACAGGCGAACACGGACTGCGCGAATTGCGTGCTGCCGATTTTGATGTAGTGCTGTGCGATTATCGCCTTCCGGATATTTCGGGTGTTGAACTTCTGCAAAAAATAAAGGTATTAAACCCGGCTGTAGCCGTCATTATTATTACCGGATATTCTGATGTAAAAACTGCAGTGGAAACCTTTCGGTATGGCGCAAGCGATTATGTTACAAAGCCCCTCTACCCGGATGAATTATTGATTACCATTAAAGAAACGATTGAAAAAAATAAATCCAGGGCAGGAGTGCCATCGTCAACGGAATCCAAAACTGATAATTCGAAATCGGCAAAGGATAAACTTTCTACCGAAGAATTCATAGTCGGTAAAAGTGAACAATCACAAACGGTGCAGCGTCATGTTGAATTGATAGCGCCTTCAGATATGTCGGTGATTATTCAGGGAGAAACCGGAACCGGAAAAGAATTTGTAGCGCAATCCATTCATCGGCTCAGCAATCGTGCAGCCAAACCTTTTCTGGCTATTGACTGTGGCGCTCTTCCCAAGGAGTTGGCCGGCAGCGAATTGTTTGGGCACATGAAAGGTTCTTTTACCGGTGCCCTGGCCGATAAGCCCGGCAGTTTTGAAGTAGCCAATGGGGGTACCATTTTTCTGGATGAGATCGGCAATCTTTCGTACGAGAACCAGGTTAAGTTACTGCGGGTTATTCAGGAACGTAAGATCAAACGCATTGGTGCTACAAAAGACATTGCTATTGATGTTCGTATTATTGCCGCCACCAACGAGAACCTTACTAAATGTGTAAAGGAAGGAAGGTTCAGAGAAGACCTCTATCATCGGTTAAATGAATTCAAGATACTGCTTGCCCCGTTGCGTGAACGGAAGGAAGATGTATTGTATTTCGCATCATTCTTTCTGGCGAAAGCAAATGAAGCATTAAACAAAAATGTAAAGTCATTCTCGATAGAAGTAAAAAACTACTTTACAAGTTACTACTGGTATGGCAACTTACGTGAGCTTAATAATGTGGTAAAGCGTGCGGTATTGCTTACTACCGGAGATGAAATATTGGTGGAAAGTTTACCACAGGAAATTACACAGCGTGGAGATCTACAAGATCGCGAAGAGCTGGTTGCAATTGAAGAGAGTGTTGGATTGCTGAAATCGGTAGCCTGGACAGCCGAACGTCAGGCCATCATCGATGCGTTGGAAAAGGTAAACTATAACAAGTCGAAGGCTTCGGAACTGCTCAACATCGATCGAAAAACATTGTATAATAAACTCAAACTCTATAATATCAGTATATAAAAAAGCGAAAGCCGTTTCTTTCGAAACGGCTCCTGTTGTTGCCGGAACTGTTTATTTACGGCTATTCAAATTAATCGCTATATACAGCTGGGCACATGAGTTTTTGGAATCGCCAATTAGAAAATCGGCAGCATCGCTGTTGGATAGTTTAACCAGGCCGTAGTTGTAACGAGCGCCCACTTGCATGGCACCAAAGTTTACACCTACACCACCTACTAAACCGTAGTCCCACGATTTGAGATTGTCTTTGTCGATTTCATCCGTGCCGTCTGCGAGTTCGCCATCGTAGCTGATGTTGGCTCCCAGCAGGTATCCACCATAAGCGCCTGCATGCAGGTCAACGGCACCCAGTTTGAATACGGCCAGCACGGGCAATTCCAGGTAGTTCAGGTTGTATTGAATTTCCTGATTGGCGGGTGTATCGTAAACAATTTTAGATCCTTTGGTAGAATACAGTAATTCAGTTTGTAAACCGAACCCTTCTGTGGAGACTAATTCTCCGAACAAACCAATATTGATACCGGGTCGGGCATTTTCATCGGTAACATCATCAATGTATAGATTACTAACATTTAGTCCACCTTTAATACCTGCTCGTTTTGTCGATGCAGCTTGAGCATTAGCCTGTTCGCATACAATCAATCCTAACAGCATGAAAGAAAAGATCGCGAATACAATTTTCGTTTTCATTGTCATAAGTAAAACATGTTGGTTTATCTTTCTTCCCGAAACATCGGGCCAATGTGCCAGTAGAGCTTTGGACTGGTTTTTGCAGTTTTTTTACAAACGAATACCTATTTTACATTGATAAATTTCTACACGTGTAGCCTGCAATACCCACTATGAAGAAGATCTACATTCAACTTCTTTTTGCCGGAATCATGATTGTGCTGTTAGGCGTAAGCTATGTGGCGTATCGTAATCTTGAAAATTATACAGGCGAGGTTCAGCTCGTTCGAAAGTCGAATGAAATTATCAAAGAAACACAGTTAATACTTTCAACCCTGAAGGATGCTGAAACTGGTCAGCGGGGCTTTCAATTAACAGGCGACAGCCTTTACCTCACACCCTATCATTATGCTATTCAATTACTGCCGGCACATTATAAAGTGCTCGACAGCCTGGTGCAGGGAAGTGCACAGCAGCAGCATGTAGATTCACTAAAAATTTTAACACAGACTCAATTCCTGATCATCGCCAGTACTCTCAACAATGTTCAGCGAAGTAGTTTGGTTATGGATCGATACGAAACCAACCTGATTTTGCGCGGTAAAATTAATATGGACGCCATTCGAAGTATTGGACAGAAAATTCTCGACAGTGAAGAATCTTTCTTCACCAGCCGAATGAGTTCTGAAGATAATTATCGGATGATTGCACCCATTACGTTGCTGACATTTGCGCTGATTGCTATCGTTGCCATTACCATTATGTTTACAAGGATTCTTTCAGCGTTGAACAAAAGTCTGGAGGCCGAGTTGTTGTTATCTGAAAACCTCAAGAAGCAACAGGAGCAGATCGTGGTGATTGAGGAGCGAAAAGTATTGTTAAACGAAGCAGAATCGGTTGCCCAGATGGGCAGTTGGAAATGGTCGAAGGTAACAGACGAAATGGTTTGGTCGGATGGGTTGTACAAGATTTTTGGAACAAAAGCAGGGGAACCGGTATCGTTCAATACATTTTTGGAGAAAGCGTTTGGTGAAGATAAGCTGTTAGTTGAAAATGCTTTATTGAACGTAAAGCAAAATCAAAAGGAAATGCGCATTGATTACCGTGTATTGCGCGAAGATGAGTTGCGCTATGTATCATTTACAGCCAAACCACAAGAACTCCTCCCAACGAATGAGAAAATTATTGTTGGGGCTGTTATCGATATTACCGAGAGTAAAGTAAACGAGAAGCAATTGCAACAGTACAATGCAGAATTACGAAGATCGAACGAAGACCTTGAGCAGTTTGCCTATGTAGCTTCGCACGATTTACAGGAACCGCTGCGAAAGATCAGAACCTTTGGCGACAGACTGATGAGCAAGTTTCACAACCGGCTGGAAGATCAAGGTGCAGATTATATTGATCGCATGCAGGCAGCCGCTGCGCGCATGCAGTTGTTAATTGAAGATTTATTAACGTTCTCACGCGTTACACGGGCCGATGCCAATTTCGAATTGCTTGATCTGCGCACGTTACTCAACGAAGTGTTGGAAGATCTTGAACTTCAGGTGAAGCAGCAAAAGGCCGTTATCCGCATTGGCGAATTGCCGGGCTTTTATGGCGATCGATCGCAAGTCAAAAGACTTTTTCAAAACCTGATTGGCAATGCCGTTAAATTCCATAAGATCGGGGAGAAGCCAATTATTGATATCAGCAGCAAAATAGTAGAGCGTGCTGAAGTTGAATCAGAGACAAAGGGAGCCTTGCCGGAAACCCAGTTTGTGCGCATCAGTGTAAAGGATAACGGAATTGGCTTTGATGAAAAGTATGCGGAAAAGATTTTTAATATTTTTCAGCGCTTGAATGGTCGAACGGCCTACGAAGGTACAGGTATTGGCCTGGCCATTTGCAGAAAGATAGTAACCAATCACAGAGGATTTATTACGGCCAAAAGCATTGAAGCCGTTGGCTCTGAGTTTATTATTGTGTTGCCGCAAAATATCACGTCTTCTCGATAACTGGAATTGTATGAAGCCTCTTATTAAAGTACTATTGATCGAAGATGATGAGGATGATGCCTTACTGGCCCGCGAGTATCTGGATGAAATTGATACATATCAGTTTTTGATTACCTGGGAGCCTGACCTGACCAACGCCAAAAAAGTCATGCTGCAGGGCGATCATGATATTTTTTTGATTGATTACCGGCTGGGCAGTGAAAATGGATTGGAGTTAATAACGTTCGTTCAGGGTAACGATGTGTTTACGCCCGCCATTGTGTTAACGGGGCAAGGCGATCTGGAAGTAGACCGTGTGGCCAGCCGAATGGGTGCTGCCGATTATCTGGTTAAAGCGGAGCTGAGTTCTTCTGTGCTTGAACGTACTATCCGCTACGCCCTCAGTCATGCAACCATTGTGAGAGAGTTAAATGAGAAAGAGAAAAAATATCGCTTACTCTTCGAACGTTCTGTTGATCCGATTTTTCTGGCTACTCGTAATTTTAAATTGATGGATGGTAATCATTCCTTCCTTAATTTTTTTGGTTATGCGTTTGATGAATTAGCAATTGTACCGCTGGAGAGTATTTTTTTAAACCCTCACGATTTTGAAAATTTTAAGGCGGTATTGAGAACTACCGAGCAGGTAAAGGATCTTGAAGTAACACTGCTCACTAAAGCGGGCGAGCCGAAAGTTTGTTTCTTAAATGGAGTATTTATTCCGCACGAGTCCGATGAGTTTTGTTGTTATCAATGCATCGTGCATGATCTGACCATGCGTAAGCAGGCCGAGCAGGATATGCTGGTTGCTGAGCGGTTGGCGTTAACAGGTAAAATAGCCAGAACCATGGCCCACGAAGTTCGAAACCCCCTTACCAATTTAAACCTGGCGTTCGATCAGTTAAAAAGTGAGTTGCCCGCGGATAATGAAGCTGTAAAACTCTACGGAGAAATTATAGAACGTAATGTACACCGAATCGAATTGCTGGTGGGAGAGATGCTCGATTCATCCCGTCCGAAGGAATTGCGCCTGCAACTGCATCATGTGCATGATATTCTGGATAGCACCATTGAACAGGCAATCGACCGGATCAACCTTCGTCATGTGTCACTGCAAAAGAATTATCCTGCCGATCTGCCAAGAATACTGGTGGACAAAGAAAAGATTTGCATTGCGTTGTTGAATATTATTATCAATGGCCTGGAGGCCATGCAGCCTGACCACGGTGTACTTACCATTGCGGCCACATTAATGTACAATATTATTACCATTCAGATTTCAGATAATGGAAAGGGCATAGCGCCAGAAAATATGAAGCGGCTGTTCGATCCATTCTTCACTGGTAAGCAGAGTGGCATGGGGCTGGGACTTACTTCTACTAAAAATATTCTCAATAGCCATAACGCATCAATTGAAGTAACAAGTGAGGTCAATGCGGGCACTTCATTTTATATTCATTTTACATTGGCAACCTAGAGGTTATCGGTGCCGCCAATGCCCGCGCACATATTTCCATCCATTGCGTGTGTGTACCCATCGACCATTTACCCATACCGATGATTTTCGTTTGGGTTCCACCCACGCACCCGGTACCAATATGTAAACGCGATGCGTATTGTCCCAACTCCAGGAATCGCCAACCCACACATACGTTGGCCCCGGTGATGCCGGAACAATACTGGCTTCACCGGCAGGACGTTCCGAAACTACGGCTGCACTGCAAGCGAATAGCACCAGCGGAGTAAACGTAATGAGCTTTACAAGGCTGTTCATGTACTGCGTTGTTTAGAATATAGCTGATTGCTATTCTCTGTTTCTGAACTGAGCACCAAACAAGAGTGCAAGCAGAAATAGGATGACAAAAACAAAGAACAGAATTTTTGCTACAGATGCAGCTCCGGCAGCAATACCACCAAACCCGAATAAAGCGGCTATGATGGCAATTATAAAGAAGGCAAGTGCATAGCGTAACATAGTGATAAGTAGTTGGTGAATAATTTCAGAAGAACATTTAGGCAGCTTCTTCGATAACTGCTTGGTGAAGTTCCTGTGTCAGCACATACGGAAGAACTTCTATGCCCGTGCGTTTAAATAGTTTTTGCATGTGCTTCAATACTACAATAGTAATTGTAAGCGCTTCAACTTCCGACCGATATAAATGCTTACGGATTTTTGAGCCTGCGTGTAAACTATCAGCCAGTTCATCCAGGTGACTGATTTGTTGTTGCGTTGCACGGCTCACCGAATGTGCAGGTAAGACCAGGTGAAAAAGTGGAGGCATCTTAACAACTAAATCCGGTGTCATGAAATTTTTTAACTGCGAGAGTATCAGTCGAACATGGGTGATTACCTTTCGCGTAGATGAACAGTGAAGTTCATTCTTCAAACTGCGTAAGAGATGAACGATATGTTCATTGGATACGGGTTGAGCTGTTATGTTCATAAAGTGTCGGGTTTATGTTGAACAGATGTGTTCGATATTGATGCCAGTTGATACCTTGGCCTGCCAGCTTGAAATTTCAAGCTTCGCTTGTATGAAATGTGGAAATATTTCTACGCCTTTACGGTTCATTCCACACTACAAGCTTTTGTGCGTGTGCGAAAGTCATTAGAATGTTCATCACAACATGGCATAGTCTTTTCTTTTGTAAGCATAGAAAAACTGAAGTAGTAAACTTTAAATCAATAATGTTATGGATGCAAAAAGCTTAATCGGAGGTATACTGGCCGGAACGGCAGTAGGTGTAGCGATCGGAATGTTATTTGCGCCCGCTACAGGCGAACGTACACAGAAACGGTTGATAAAAGGAGCGCGCAAATTACGTGACAGCCTGATGGAAAGAGCTGATGACTCATTCGAATCCATGAAGGATAAGTATAATACACAGATCGATGCATTGGCCAAACGAAGTAAGGATGGTATAAATGCTATGACAGAACGTGTAAAGGTTTAATGCTCAGCTCTCTTAGCCGATGAATGCCACCCGGTCCGGTGGCATTTTTTTATGACCCTAGTGAGTAATTGTGGTGACAGGTGTAGCAAAAGTACATAAGCGAAATCCGCTAATCCGGCTGTGGCTGCTTGAAGTGCCATTTGATAGTGGCCCTGTGTTTGAATTCATATAGTAAAATTTACTGTATGACATTGCGGGAAATACTTTTGGAACAGGCACAGTGCCCCTGGCTTACCATAAATAAGATAAGCTTTGCATGCCTGCATGGCGATATGGTTATGCTCTTGACCAATACATTTATTCTTGTGCTCTCGGGTTGTGCCTGGATGATAGATAATCGAAACAAAAGAGGTGATACTAAAGTTGATTTAGCCATACTCGGTAAAGTAATCTTTGGTGTTTAGCGGGCAATAATTCCTCACCAAAGAAAAAGCTTCCCCAATTGTAACATCCGGATCGTTGTTTGGAGATCAAAAATACTATGTTCTGCATTGGTATAGTTATTTCTCTCCATTCAACATACTTAAAAATCAATGACACTACCATGGAATCCAAAATGAAAGTTAAACACAGAAGAAAGTCTTCCGAGAAGGTTGGCAGGCGCCACCCACCCGAAAAAAAACAGAAGACTCCTGAGGGAGTGGAAAGCAATTTGCTGGGAAAGTGAATGATGATTTTGCTGAAAGCAAGTCGCAGCAAGTGCCGGAAGCTACGCAGCCTGAGCAGGAGCAATCGAAACACCACGATGAGCCACCATACGAGGATGATGATGTCCGCTCCATAAACTAGAAACAACCTAATCAAACAACAAATACAATGACTATGAAAATTAAAAATGTAATGATGCTGACCATGAGTGTACTACTGGTCATACTGGCAAGCGTTTCGTTCGCACAAACTGCTTCACTCAAAAGTGATAATTGGGTATTACTGGGTTCTCGCCAGGTAGATTATACCCTTGATCGCGATGTGATTACCCTAAAGGAAAGTGAACCGTTAACAGCACTGAAGTTCAGCGTAAATAACGGACCTATTAATTTACACAAATGCACGGTTCACTTTGCCAGTGGCGAGACACAGGATGTTTCATTTTCTGCGTCAGAGGATGCTGGACAGTTAATCGATTTGAAGGGCAATACACGTAAAATCGAAAAGGTAACGTTCTGGTACGATACCAAAAACAGCTCCGACAAAAAAGCTGTCGTGGAAGTGTGGGGCAAGAAGAGTCAGGGTACGTAATGAAATCGGGAAGGAGTTTTCATCATAAAGCGAAGTAACGACCGGCTATGTCGGTAACCTTTTAGGTAAATCAGTAATGGGATTGTTACGGATCTTTATGATGACCCTCCCCACTATTATTGTGTATTATCGAATCACAGCATTAAGCCAGTTGAAAATGGTTTGCTGCTGTTCAGTAGACGCGACATTCAAATTTTGAATGTTCATAAATAAAATCTCTTTACTGGTTTGGGCTGAATGGAGAATGTGTTCAAGTTGTGAAACTGATTTTTCATCCGGGTGATGGAGTTCTAAAACGCCCGGTGCGGCAGTATGAGCAGTTTTATTTTTAAGTTCAAGGTGCCAGGCCAGCGCGTACGGGTTAAATTGCGTGGCGTGGCGTGTACGATGTTGTATTTGATTCAGCAGCAGATCGGGATGTGATGCAAAGTACGATTCGAATGTTGATTTTCTCAACGCGCGTGGTGTATGATAACAACGGAAAAATTTATTCTCAAACCCAACTAGCCTGGCGGCATTCGCCTGCGACTTACGAAAACCAGCCCGATCTTCTTTGCGTATTCCGACAAGTGCTCCCAGTTGTTTATACCATAATTTTTCTGAAGGCGTTTCCCAACGACCCCTGATCACCGGTGTGCTATCAATAAACCAGTCTTCTGGTTTGGTTGATTTGATGATGAAGAAATCGTCATTGAAGTAAATGAAATTTTCAGCCAGCCCCGGAATGCGATACAGCATTGACTCAATGCTACGAATGTTAATAGTCGGCAACACTTGTTCATATCCCCGAAAGATCTCTTTATGATCAACAATCGTTATTCGTTCTTGATGCGTGTGAAAAATTTCGGGAATCTGCTCATCCGTTACAATGAATATTTTTCGAACGAAGGGAGCAAATTTAAGGATCGACTCAACCGTGTAGGAAATTTCGTTAACGGAGCCCAACACGCGTGCTGCACTTTTCTGACGTTGTAAATTATCGATACCAAGAATCTGATTGCGTTTGGCAATGTGGCGCGGGTCTTCACCATCAACCCAGGTAATTACGGCATCAATGATCACTTTTCAAATGCAGTTAAGCAACAAAGATGCGTAAAAATAAAATGAAGGTATAGACGTGGTTAAACTTTATGCGAGGCAGAAAAAGAGGGAGGCTGCCGACAGCAGCCTCCCTGCAATTTGATAAAGGAATTAACTTTTATTCTTAGTCGTTTGAGCCGATGTTCGTTTGAGCAACAAATACTTCGGGCGTTTCCAGACTGGCGCTTACCGATACGTGGCCATCGTAGTCAATCAATTGATCGTAAGTAATGGCGGAGCCGCTGTTGAGTTCTGAAACCTCCGTAACACTAAGTCCGGTTGTGCCGTCAACTGTGCTGAGGTCGATCGATATTGATCCTCCTGTTGTTACATCGTCTGTAAAAATAGAAACCGGATATTCTCCGGTGGTTCCTGCGCCATCTAAGTCAACAACAACCAGCGTACTACCACTTACGCGCTTGGTGAAGGTAACGGTTCCGGTTATGCCGGATTCATTGGTGGCTGCCAGATCGTACATGATAAACGTGTTGGTAAGTTCATTGATACCTACATCGCCCTGGGCTATCAATGTGGCGGCTTCTGTTTCACTTACGTGAACATTAACATAACCGTCCAGTTCGAGCAGGTCATCGTATGAAATGGCGGTTCCGTCATCTCGTTTTTTGATGGTGGTCTCACTCATTCCAGTGGCGCCATCAACGGGATTTAATTCAATAATGATATCTCCTGTTTCCGCAGCGGTATTGGCGTGAATGTGAGCTGGATGCGTGTTGCCGGAAGTTGTACCATCGAGGTCAATGGTAACAAGTGTACTGTTGTCGCTGCGTTCTGAAAATTTCACGGAGCCACTGATGCCAGGATTGGTAACAGAACTTAGGGTATACGTTTTCGATTCGCCTGTAAGTGTCGGTTCAACATCATCGTCATCCTCGTTACAGCGAATGGTGGTGGCCGATACTATAAACGCCACAACTAGTAAGGTCAGAAATTTCTGAATGCTCTTTTTCATAATTAAATTGATTTACGTTTTTGGAGCAACATGAAATTTCATGCCATATCATACTCTTGCAAATCAGCGATGATGATGCGTTAGGTGTAGTAAATTTTCAACAATACTCCACACGGTTGTAGAGAAGACAGGACATTGGCAGAAGAAATAATCGATGTCTGGTATGATGGTGAAGCACTAGACGCGTAATCATGCGCGTAACGAATTAGCATGATCATCTATTGTGCCAGTTGGATGCTGAACGATCAGTTAAGATGATTTTCTGAAGAACTGTTCTGAATGCTTTATGGCTTTCGCGGAAATTTTTTGAAAATCTTGGTCGTGTATGCGCCAATTAGTTTTTCAACATCCTCGGTCATGCCAAATTGTTTTTCAACCATGCCGGTCCACACGAGTTTACCGGTTTGGGTATCGTACATGGCGTATTTCAAAAAACCATCGATCTCGGTGTGTTCGGTTATGTGGCCACCGGCTACAGGTGCAGCACCAGCCACATAGTAGCCTGGTCCGGCCACACCAACCCCGATGCTTAGCGTAGGACTTTGTGAGTATCGAGTAATTTCTTCAGCCGTTGTATAGAACATAAAGACAGCATCAGGTTTTTCGGTGTCGTTTTTTAATCCGCGGGCTGTCAGTTCGTTGTTGGCAACATGGGTAATGTAACCACTGTAAAGTTTATCGTGTCGATAGCGGTTTAGCACACTATCGCCAGGGGCAAGCCAGGCGTAGGTTTTGTATTTCTTAAAATCGGTCTTGGTGTCGTAATCAGAAATAATTTTTTGCGCATAAGCAGAACAGGTCAGTGATGCTACTAAGACAAGGAGGAGTAGGTTTTTTTTGAACATGGTAATTGAATATTGATTGAAAGCTAGCGAACCACGACCATTGTTGCAACTAAAGCACGTGCTGTTCAAACAATCGGTCCAGTACTTCCTGCGGATTGCTGGTTATGCCCGGGTGTACTTTAGACGTTTGTACGATTGTGCTTCGCGTGGCCGTTAGCCAGCGGAAACGTTCGGCCGAAGAAAGTTCACCAATAGGTCCGCTGCCCTTTCCTCCGTTGCTGATGCGTTCGAATGAACGAATGTAAGCTTCCAGTTCTTCACACTCCACGGCTTTACAGAATGCCTGAATACGTTCGCGATTGATGGCGATGCGGGTCTTCAGAAATTTTAACGGACCACAATAGAGGATCACACCCACGTTGATGAACTCTTCGCGTTCCACCTTGGGCACCACACGGATGATGGCGTATTCAAAAACGTGATTCGCGGACATGGATTGCTTCGTTTACAAAATACTCGGAATGCATCAAACGTGTTGTTAAAAACCGGGCATAGGCCTGCCGGTGTTCTTCAATCGTAACGAAGGCCGGTTCTTCGGTAAGCCATTCATCCGGAATCATTGTAACGATAGACTGGATGATGCTGGCATTTAGCTTCGTCTTATTCCGTTCGTTCGCTTCACGCAAATGTACGGCTAAGGGTAGCATAACATGATCGGTAATGCGGGGAAAAGGTCGTTCGGCTTCCTGCCAGTTTTCCCACGTGTGATGAAAGTACAGTGCGGCACCATGATCGATCAGCCAAAGCTCTTTGTGCCACCACAGCATGTTGGTGTTTCGCACGGTGCGGTCTACATTCAACATCAGGCTATCGAGCCAAACAATATCAGACGCCAGTTTAAAGTCAACCGGTGTTACGAGTGGATCGTACGTGGCAGCCCCCGACAGGTAGTGCACACCAAGGTTGAGACCAACACTTGCTTTTAACAGATCCTGAATTTCTTCATCACCTTCAATACGACCAAACGCAACATCGAGGTTGGCAAATACCAGTTCGGGAACATTGAATCCTAATGCCCGGGCGATTTCTCCACCAATCAGTTCAGCGATAAGTGCTTTCTTGCCCTGACCGGCTCCACGAAACTTCAACACGTACATGAACTTATCATCGGCCTCTACCAATCCGGGCAGAGATCCCCCTTCGCGCAGAGGCGTTACGTAGCGGGTGACGGTTACATGACGGAGCGATGACATGAATGAGTGTTCGCATAAAAATACAAGGTTCTTTCTTTTAACTTTGGCTTTGTATAAATAAAGAATGAAAAAGATATACATCGCCATTGCCTTGATCGGCAGTTTGATGAGTTGCCAGTCTTCGCAGCCATCAGGTCAACATCATGTCATTACCATTTGTAATCCTGTTGACTTGAGTTATCGCTTTTGTCTGGATGAACCTTCACGCAGAGAAGCGGCAGACCCAACCATCATTCGCTTTCGCGATACTTACTTTTTGTTTGCGTCAAAGTCGGGTGGTTACTGGCATTCAAAAGATTTGAAAGACTGGGTGCTTATTGAAACAACGCAACTTCCGGTAGAAGAATATGCACCCACGGTGATAGCGCTTCAGGATACCCTGTATTTTCTGGCATCCTCAAACGAGAAGAGTACAGTTTATAAATCGGCAGATCCGCTAACCGGAAACTGGACGGTGGCCTGTGCGCAATTGAATCAGCCCGTGTGGGATCCTGCGTTCTTTCATGACGATGATGATCGCCTCTATTTATATTGGGGATGTTCCAATGCAAACCCCTTGTATGGTGTGGAAGTGGATTACAAAAATAATTTTGCTTTTGTTGGTGAACCAAAAGAATTGAAGCACGCTAATCCCGAACAATTTGGTTGGGAAGTTCCCGGTGACTACAACACGTTGTTAAAGCAACGACCCTGGATCGAAGGATCGTGGATGAACAAACACCAGGGCAAATACTACCTGCAATATTCCGGTCCGGGTACAGAATTTAAAAGTTATGCTGATGCCGTGTATGTTTCGGATAGCCCGCTGGGGCCTTTCACTCCGCAGGCGCATAACCCGATGGCGTATAAGCCGGAAGGTTTTGCCGCAGGTGCCGGCCATGGAAGTACCGTTGCAGATGCGTATGGAAATTACTGGCACATCGGCACGATCACCGTTTCGCAGAAGCACATGTTTGAGCGAAGACTGGGTCTCTTTCCTGCTTTTTTTGATGAACAAGGAAATCTGTACACGGTAACCAAGTATGGTGATTACCCGATGATCATCCCCGACAAGAAGATCAACCGTGCGGAAGATATTTTTCCAGGTTGGATGTTATTGTCGTACAAAAAACAAGTGACGGTGTCATCGGCAATCGATTCGCTCCCGGCCACAAATAGTACAGACGAAAATATTCGCACGTACTGGTCGGCCCAAACCGGAAACGCTGGAGAGTATGCAACGATTGATCTGGGAGAAGAGCAGGATGTGTATGCTGTGCAGATCAACTTTGCTGAACACAACACCAAGTTGAAAGGACGAAGCAAAAATACTTTTCATCGGTATGTAGTCGAGTATTCTGTTAATGGCGTGGATTGGAAAGTGTTGATGGATAAATCCAAAAACGAAACTGACAATACACACGTGTACCAGCAGCTTGCACAGATGATTTCGTGTCGTTACTTAAAAATTACCAATGGGCAAGTACCGGATGGAACATTTGCCATCAGCGACTTTCGTGTTTTTGGAAATGGTAAGGGAGAAGTTCCGGAGCAGGTGGAGAAGCTGGAAGCCAAACGAAATGCAGCGAACACAAGAAGCGTTACGCTTACGTGGGAGCCTTCATCTAATGCTACCGGATACGTCATCAACTATGGTGTCGCAGAAAATCAATTGTATAACAGTTATATGGTGTATGCCGATACCCAGGTTACAATAAACAGTCTGGATGCAGATAAGAAATACTTTTTTGCGATTGAAGCCTTTAATGAAAATGGGATTACAACAAGTGAGGTGGCGGTGCAAGAGTAAAACGAAAGCGTGATTCGGCTAACGGCCCCTGTTGTTTTACAACAAAGATTGACGACTCAACGGTCCGAAGGCGTGTAATAGAACTCGATCCATATTTCCGACTATCATCTTGATGTAAGAATCAGCTGAAAATGGCCGTAAACTTATTGCCGCCCTTTTACGTTTACTCAGGTGTCTGTACTATCTTTGCACCATGCCCGGAAGAATACCATCAGGATTTAGAAAGTACGCAATTATGGCGATGGCTGTAGTGTACACCTGCCTTTCCATCGGTATTCTGCAAACCACACACATCTGCATGGGGCGGATTTCGGAGGTTTCGTACTTTTCTGTTGAGGAAAAGAAGTGCCCCTGTTACCAGACACTGGGCGAAGACATGGATTGCTGTGATGATGAGCACGCACTCATTCAGTTGGATGACGACCAGCAACTGTCTTACGTAAAAGTACTTTCAGCACCACTCTATGTATTTATAGCTCCGGTTCATGCTCCTCTCGCTTTGTTGGAGTCCCAGCCCGAAAAGCCCGATACCCTTATAGCAGATGCTTCTCCTCCACCGCGCGAGGGACTTTATAAAATGCATTGCAGTTTCGTTTTCTACGGTGATGAGGAACGTGGGTAGTATTACCCGGTAATCTTGTTTCTTTACCCGCTTCACGCTCTCCTTCGAAGAATGATGATGCGGTATATTCACCACTTAATACTTTTAATTACTATGAAAACGAACATCTTAATTATACTCCTTGTATGCACACTATCAATAACCGGAGCATACGCACAATCCACCACCAAGGCTACTATTAAAGTTTATGGTAACTGCAGCATGTGCAAAGAGCGCATTGAAACTGCACTCGATAAAAATGGCATCAAGCAGGCAACATGGGACTCCAAAACAAAAATGCTTGACGTGGTGTACAATCCTAAGAAAATCTCGGAGCAAGAGATTCATAAACTCGTGGCCAGCGTGGGGCACGACACCGACAACGTAAAAGCTGCCGACACGGTGTATGCAGACCTTCCGTTCTGCTGCCTGTATCGCGATCACAACATGCACCAAAAGGGCAACCACTAAACGGTATGAAAACGTTTTTTAGTCGCGTGACTGTTACGGCAGTCATGGTGCTAGGCACGTATTGGAGTGCACAGGCTCAGTCGATATTGGGTGTGGTGGTATCAAAAGACAGCCAGGGAAAAGATGAGCCGGTGCCCGGTGCCAATGTGTATTGGTTAGGAACCACAATCGGAACCTCCACGCGCGATAACGGGGTGTTTATTCTCGAACGAACACCGGCATCAACTAAGCTGATCGTAAGTTTTGTGGGGATGAAACCGGATACGATCACGGTAACCGATCAGACCAACATCAAGATTGAACTGATGCCCGATGAACAATTACAGGAGGTAGTAGTAGAGGGCCGCGCACCCTCAACAAGTTTCGATCAAAGCAAAGGAATCAACACACAGGTGATGACCGAGAAAGAATTGTTCAAGGCTGCGTGTTGTAACCTCTCCGAAAGTTTTGAAACCAATCCCTCGGTGGATGTCGCATTTACAGACGCCATCACAGGTACCCGACAAATTCAGATGCTCGGACTATCAGGACCAAATACCTTGATCAGCATTGAAAATATGCCGGGTGTTCGCGGACTTGCCTCCAGCCAGGGTATACAATTTATTCCAGGTACGTGGATCAACTCAATTGAAGTAACAAAGGGAGTTGGTTCCGTGGTAAACGGGTATGAAAGTATTGCCGGACAAATCAATGTAGAATTGAAGAAACCCGAAGAGAGCGAGAAGCTGTACGCAAACCTGTACCTCAATCAATCCGGAAGAAGTGAGTTGAACCTTAACCTCACAGCCATGACCGGAAAAAAATGGGCCACTACGTTATTGTTGCACGGAAGTATGCGGCCTTTCAAGATGGATCAGAACGAAGATCACTTTCTGGATTTTCCAACAGGCTCTCAGCTTAATGCCATCAACCGGTGGGTGTATCACAGCGGCAACGGATGGCTGGCACAACTTGGCGTGGGGGTACTACGCGATACGAAGATGGGTGGCGAAGAACATTTTACCGATGAAGATAAATTAACGACCACTACTTACGGCTTCGAGATCAACACCAACCGGTTGAACGCGTGGGCGAAAATCGGGTACCAGTTTCCCGACAAACCTTACCAGAGTGTGGGGCTTCAGCTTGCGGCTACACGATACGATCATGAAAGTTATTTTGGACTTACTACGCATAATGCAAACGAACATTACGGGTATGCCAACCTGATCTATCAATCCATCATCGGTACTACGGATCACACCTTTAAAACCGGCTTGAGCTTTATGTATGATGCCGTGGATGAAACGTTGGCAAATTCAAACAACATCATTTGGGTAGATGACGGCAACGGGTTGACGAATGTTACTTCGCTGAACTTCGATCGCACAGAATATCTGCCAGGGGCGTTTGTGGAGTACACGTATCACTACCTCGATAAGGTTACACTTATTGCGGGTGCACGGGTAGATCAGCATAATTTGTTTGGTACCATCTTCACACCGCGTGTTCATACACGATGGGGCATTACTCCCCTCACTACGCTTCGGTTATCGGCCGGAAAAGGAACACGTGTGGCCAACATTATCACGGAGAACACCAGTGTGTTGGCAACTTCGCGGAATCTTATTTTTTCAGGACGGAAGTCACCATACGCGTATGGCTACCGGCCTGACGAGGCGTGGAATTTTGGCGTGAATCTTTTGCAGGACTTTACGCTCGACTACAGGCCAGGCTCGGTAACGCTGGATTACTACTATACTGATTTTGAGAATCAGGTAGTACTCGATCTGGATAAATCAACACGTGAAGCAAACTTCACCGGACTTAATGGAAAATCATATTCGCATAGTCTGCAACTGCAGGTTGATTACGAATTGATCCGCAGGCTTGATCTTCGGTTGTCGTATCGGTTGCTGGATGTGCAAACCACGTACTTCGATGGCTTGTTGCAGCGACCTCTTATTGCCCGCGATCGCGCGTTTGCCAACCTTGCCTACGAAACAAAAGACAAGTGGAAGTTTGACGTAACCGTGCAGTGGTACGGACAACAGCGCATTCCGAATACCACCGAAAATCCGGAAGTGTATCAACGGCCAACAGCGTCACCCGACTATGTGTTGATGAACGGTCAGGTAGCGAAAGACTTCAAAAGTAAGTGGAGTGTTTACCTGGGCGTTGAAAACCTGACGAACTACCGTGTTGAAAATCCTATCATAGCAGCCGATCAACCGTTTAGTCCATACTTCGATTCATCACTGGTGTGGGGTCCCATCTTCGGGCGCATGTTCTACACAGGTGTGCGGTGGCGAGTCGAGTAAAGATCTTGTGTGACCATCACTAAAAACTGAAAGCTCCACTGATAACGGGAGGAGCTTTCAGTTTTTTAGTTTACTGATGGTATCGCTTGAATCTGCTTACAAGCATTGCATTAATTCTTCGCGGGGCGTATGCCAAAAATGAGCAAGTAGAGAATCATCCAGAATTCTCCTATCGTAGCGGGGATAACGAGCAGATCACCCCAGCTAGCATTAACCCCTCCGTACTTCAGGAACGTACTTACGAGGTAGCCAATACCACCCAGTATTAAAACGCGACCCAGCCATAAGGGCATTCGTTTCGAACGTATCACAATGTATCCCATCGGTATCAACCAAAGTCCGAAGAAAAGACTTCCTACTCCCCACGAATTTTTAGCAAGCTGATCCAGGAGTTTAATCATCATCACTTTATCTTCCAATGCGTGATCACCCTGGGCTATCGATAACGCACCGCCCATGGCAATGGCACTGATCATAATGGCACCAGCGTTCATCATGCCCCATGCTGCCAGCGACCACGAGGCTGTTGGGTTAATGTCTTTAAACAATTTATAAAATCCAACAGCAGCCAGCGCCTGCGCCACGATGATAACAAATTCAAGTAATAGCCGAACGCGCGCGAGCATTTCATGCTCTGTTAAATTGGCAACGGTCTTGGATGGATCGTCAACATAAACCTGCGGGTGCAGCATGAGAAATCCTACCATGCCGGCAATCGCTAACAATAAATACCAGACACCCGTTAAGCGGGCAGTGGTTACCAGATCTTTTTGTTGTACTTCTGAACTCATAGGGGCTTTTTTAAATTGGGTACCAGGTATAAGCTTGCGACTGGCACTATTCGCAATGACGTTCTCCAAGGTTAATTGTTACAGGTGTTTATAATAAAGTTATGGCATTTTTTTGATCCTGGCGCTTGAAACGGGTAATGCTTGTCCGTATTTTGGAAGACAGTATTTATAGTGATGAATCGAAGTAAAGTAATATCAATCCTAAAACGGAATAGTGTAGTAATACTTTTTTGGATCGTGGCGGCCTGTAATGTTGCTGTGGAAGTGCCACACAAGAAATGTGCTGTGGTGGTACACGGAAGTGAGATTGAACCAGGAGTGCTGCCGCAAGGTCATCATCGCATAGCGCATGGAGCCAATCTTATTTTCTTCGATGTAACTCCGCAGGCGTTGGAGCTGTCGTTTGATTTTTTATTAGACGATGCCACACAAGGTGATGTTGGTTGTACCGTACTGTTTACAGTTAAACCAGATAGTCTTGCTTCGTTTTACAAAAGGTACCAGGTCGATCGCCCGGATGCAGCATTGCAGGTACATGCACAGAGCGTTGTTCGGAAAATGCTGTCGGATTATAATCCGGAAATGATCGGCCAGGATGACTTGCAGCCCAGGATACTACGTGCATTGCAACACGATAAAGAAATACAGGCGTATGCCGAGATCAGCGATGTACATTCGGTGAAGTATAGTGTTAACTAAACTTTATAGTTCGTGTCAAAATCCAGACAGCGATAAATCAATCTGCCCGCATTAACCAGAACTCACCCTCAATACTATGGGCAATATCAGATTGACAAGTCTCTGCATTTCCAGGCTCATACAACGTGCCCGAAAAATATCCGCGTACATTACCCATCTGTTTGTTTTCGTAAGCAATGAATGTAACCGAAACATTACTGCACAGGTAATTGTAATTACAGTTTTGGTTCACTTGTGTGCGGGTGGCGTAATCCAGTGAATAATATTTTTCTCCGTTAGCCAGTTGAAAGGAAGCATCATCTTCACCATCATTTTGCAGACAGGTTAACGCAACAGTTCCTTCTGCCGGGTTGGCAATTTCGAGCGTGAAGCCTGAAACTACAGTTGTTGCATTTTGGATGAACGATCCACTTATTGCCAGACCTCCATCACCATCCGTACCACAATTAGCAATGCTGATGTTATTCGGATCGGGTGGTGTGCTTCCATTGAAACCATACTGATAGTATTCGTGAGTTTCGCCATCAACGTTTATCAATATGTATAAGTCAGAGTCGATAACCGAAATGCTGGAGGTAACTGTGTATTGTGTTGTTTGTGCGGTGCCGCTTTGCTTAGCTTCCAGGTGAACCGATACGGCTACCGGATTAATCGTTGGTTTGGCATTGGGTGCTTTATAGGTAGCTGTATTTTTTGAAGCGCTGAGTGAACCGTTGCTGTTGGATACGGGTGCAGACGCTCCGTTGGACGACCAGCCCGTGATGTGAAAGTCCAGCAGTTGTTCTTCGTTTGGGAGAATGGTGGTTAATGGTTGTAGTACATCGGTGTTGGGAACGATCGGTACTAGGGGCACCAGCTCATCTTCGGTTTGCGGTTGATCACGCGAAAAACCGGTGAGCTTCAGGCCAACAGATTTTCCTCTCAACACTGTTTTTGATGCCGGCTCCAGATTGAGATCGATGAAGCGCCCCAATGCCCAATCGCTAAAATGAGTGGTTGTTACGGTTACGGTATTGGCACTGCTGTTGACTTCACTGCTTACTACAGCATTCCAGCTGCCATCGTCAGCCTGGGTGATGATCCATAAAAAATCTTCGTTGGTGTTATCCAGTATAGCATCATCGTAGCTAAACGTAAGAGTTACCGGTTGCTGGAAAGTTGTGCCTTCGGGCGAAAGCCGGTAACCCATTCCTAACCCAAGCGGGCCTTCGTTGCTTATAGGCTGAATGGAAACGGAGGTGTTTGATGCTAATGCACCTGCAGGAATCGTTACTGTAAGTTTTCCATCGGCAGTGGAAAGGGTGCCTCCACCTGAACCAATCGTTGCAGCAACGGCATTGCCTTGAGCAGTTCCACGATCAGTAACAATGGGTTTATTGTTGATGCCGGGTTCGTCACTTCCGCAGCCGGAGAGGAGTATAATGAACGCAATAAAAATTACCGGATGGTATAGTGTGAATGTTTTCATGGTGCAGTTAGCGTTTATGTACAGGATTATTGCCGATGTAAAGAAGATCAGCATTGCGGGCTGGGTCTTGATTAACCGTGCCGGTGAACGACCGTTTTCTAACACGACCATCACTGTAGGTTAATACAAGTGTGTAATTCAAAATTTGATACGTGCCGTTACCCGGAGCGGCTTCGGCATTGGCGTAAGGATCGGTAAAGTTTGTAACCCAAAGTCCGCGATCGATAAAGGTACCATCATTGCCAAGCGCAAGTACGGGTCGTGCACCCGCTTGATCGAGATAGGGATCGCTGGTGTTGGAGTAGGTAGTCCACGATCCGTTCAACCGCATGTTATCGTTTACTGTGCACCGATAAAATTTATAGGTATACCCTTCGCGTGTAAGGGTGTTCACATCGTTCCAGTTGAAGGTATAACTCGTGTACGCTGTGCTTGCCTGAACATCGCGACCACTCACGGAGTACGTGCCGAGGGTATAGTTGGAAAGATCGTTTTCCGTAATTTCATAAAGCCCCATGCGAGGTAGGTCATCAATGATGTGACCTTCACCATCAAATACAATCCACTTAACATTGTCGAAACCAGAGCCGGCTTTAAAGCTCATCCATACTCCGCCCAACGAATCAACATCATAACGAAAGGTATCATCATCCGATCCACACGCTACGGTTAAAATCAGTACCAAATAACCAACCGACATGATCTTGCGTACTTTCATGGTATTTACTTTTAAGAAGGATTTAGAATTTATTAGTAAACACAAATAGACCAGGCATACGTGCCCGAGTTGTTGGTGTGGCTTACTCCGTTCTTCCAGTACTTGGCTTGAAGGCCTGTGTTTACATTTCCACTATAACCCGACACGTATACATCGCCCTCATTGCTTACAAAAACAGAAGAACCGTGTTCATCTACCGTGCCATCTGAAAGCGGAACCGCTGTTCCATTCTTCCAGTACTTTGCTACGTTAATGGTATTCTCATTTTCGTAACCGGATACATAAACATCATTATCTTTTACAACCACACCGGTTGCGTAGCTGTTGTTGGCGGTGTTGCCGAGTAGGGTAATGCCTCCGTTCTTCCATACCGTAGCAACGTAGCGTCCTGTTCCGCTGAAGTTGATTTGCTGATAGCCGGATACATACACATCGGTGCCCACCACAAAAATTCCATTGGCAACCGATCGCACCGCATTAGGAGATTGCGCTAGTAGTACTTCAACACCATCCACCCAATAGCGCGCTATTTCCATGGGGTCATTCATAAAGCCACTTACATATACCTTGTTATCTGCTACAAACACAGCATTGGCTACCGCATGCTTGGCGCCATTCGTTAGATTCGTTTCGGTGCCGTTCACCCAATATTTAGCCCTTCGTTGTTGTGCGGTCTCTTCTGAGCCGGCTACGTATACATTGGCTCCATTTATAAATAGTCCATCCGCGAACGCGTGCTGCGTGCCATCCGAAAGACTTACAGTCACTCCATCTTTCCAATACTTGGCTACATACTTGCCGGATGCGTTATGCTCATTGCCTGCGATGTATACACCGGTTTCATTCACAGCAATATGTTTTGCAAAAGCGTGTTTACTTCCGTCAGATAGAGGCACGATGTCTGTATCCTGCCAGTAGAGTGCTTTGTTGATAGCGTTTTGCAATTGCACGGCTACAAAAACCTTGGGTGGTGCAGGGGGTAGGGTGGTAAACGTTTGTTCATCGCCATAGACCGTGCCGGCAGCACTCGTGGCATAGGCACGTACAAAATAAAGAGTAGCAGGCGTGAGGTTGGTAAGTGTGCTGTTGAACGATTCTGTGCCATTGCCTTCTTCGGTCTTGGTTGTCAATGCTATTGTCGGATTGGCAGAAGTGCTCCACACAACTCCTTTTGCAGTTACTTCTACTTTATCGGCATTGGTTAGGGTGCCACCTGACGTTGCCCCGGTTTGTGATATGGATGAAACCGTTATGGTTGTTAGTTCAGGAAGTGGAACGGTAGGCTCAGGGGTTTCAGAAGTATCGCAAGCGATAAGACTACTAAAAATGATTACGAGTGTAAGCAGCTTTTTCATGACGGTGCTGATTTAAAATTTCAGTAAAGCTCCGGGATAACCCGAGGTGCGGCAATCCTGCTTTAACAGGTTTTTGATTTCATATTTATCCCCTGAAAGCAGGAGTTTGTTCACCACAAGATTTTAATACCTTTGAAAAAACACAGTTCATGCGAAAGCTCCTCTTGGTCATATTGGTATTGGGAAACACAATCCTCCGTGCACAAACACCCATGAACCTGGACAGCCTGTTGCGTTTGTTACCACAAGCAAAAGCAGACACAAACAAAGTGCTGTTATTGATTAGCATTGGTCAGCAATATGAAGGCACCAACCTTGACAGTGCGGCTTATTATTATTTGCAGTGCAAAGCGTTGGCAGATGAACTGGATTATACCGCAGGCAAAATAAAATTCATCAATAATTTCACCTATGTACTCAACTTGAAATCCCTGTTGGACTCAGCCTTACAACTCAATCTTGAAAGTGTAGTCCTGGCGCGTGAACATGGAAACCGCAGAACATTGGCATCCTGCCTGGGTAATGTAGCGTCCTCTTACCTTTATCAGGAAAAACCAGACAGTGCCGTAAAGTATTACCTCGAAGCAGAAAAGGTTTGCCGAGCCTTGAACGATCCTTATTTGACATTACTCCTGAATCAAAACCTGGGCAACTGTTATACCGATCTGAAACAATACGATCAGGCGCTCGGCCACTTAACAACGGCCGTTGCGTATGCACGCAATAGCAATAATCCGCTGCTACTTTCGCAAACATTACTTAATCAGGGAGTGGTGTACAATTACTTGCAGCAATTCGGTAACGCGCTGGAGGTATTGGATGAGTCGCGGAGCATTGCTGAAACCACGGGTGATGATTTTACATTAGCCCATGCGCTGTTAGCCATAGGGCATACCTACATTGCCACAGCTCAGTTTAAAAAACCAAAAGCAAATTATTCAAAGGCGTTAGCGCTTTCAAAAAAAATGGGGATACAAGAGCTTGAAGCGATTGCCTTGCGGGGTTTGGGTATTTACTGGTTCTATCAGGAACAAAATGACTCAGCGTATTATTACGCACAAAACTCCCTTGATCTGAGTACCGAGCTCAAGCTGCCACATGAAATTAAAAAAGCCTATCAGATTCTTTCCGACATAGCGCAACAAGCCCGCGACTATAAAGGCATGAACGACTACCTTAATAAAGAAGATTCTATCGAGAACGTTATTCAATTACAAGCCACTGCTAAAACCGTGGCCGAGTTGAATACAAAATACGAGTCGGAAAAAAAAGAAAATCAAATCCGTTTACAGGAGGCCACCATCAAACAAACAAACTTTTATAACTATCTGCTTATTGTGGTAGTCGTTTCTGTTATCGCGATATCGATTTTTATCTACCGGATGTACCGTCAGCGCCAGAAACTGCAACAACAACGCATCATTGAATTAGAAACCGAAAAACAACTCGCTGCCACTGAGGCTGTATTAAAGGGCGAAGAACAGGAACGCACGCGTCTGGCCAAAGATTTACACGATGGCTTAGGCGGCATGCTCAGCGGCATTAAACACTCCATGCAAACGATGAAAGGAAATTTAATCATGACGCCTGACAACGCGCAGGCTTTTGAGCGCAGCATCGACATGCTCGACAGCTCCATAAAAGAAATGAGACGTGTAGCGCACAACATGATGCCCGAAGCATTGGTGCGCTTTGGACTTGATACCGCGCTGCGTGATTTTTGTACCGAGATCGACCAGACCAATGTCATTCAGATTAGCTACCAGAGTATTGGTATGGAAGCAAAGCCACCGGTTGAACAAAGTATGAGCATCGCCATTTACCGCATTGTACAAGAGTTGGTGAACAACAGCATTAAACACGCGCAGGCCAACCAGGTAATTGTACAACTAACGCTTGATAAGAATTTATTGTCGTTAACGGTGGAAGACGATGGAAAGGGTTTTGACACACGTATGCTTGAGCAGGCCAGTGGCATCGGGTGGGAGAATATTAAAAGCCGCGTAGCGTTTTTGAAGGGAACCGTTCATTTGCAATCCGAAGGTGGTGGCACGTCAGTGCTCATTGAATTTCCGGTAGCATGAAGATAACTGTATTTATTGTTGACGATCACTTCATGGTCATTGAAGGTCTTCGTGCCTTGTTGCAGGGTGCAGCCGATATGGATTACACCGGTCATGCCACCAATGCAGCCTCGTGCCTGGCCTATTTGAAAAGCGAACAGCCCGATGTTATCCTTATGGATATTAATCTTCCCGATCAATCGGGCATTGACTTATGCAAACGTGTAAACGACAACTATCCTGAAGTAGCGGTGCTGGCGGTGAGTTCATTCAATCAACGGAGCTTTATTCAAAACATGCTCGATAATGGAGCGAAAGGATATGTGCTAAAAAATGTTACACAAGATGAGTTATGGCAGGCTATCCGAGCAGTAGCCATTGGTAAAACCTGGGTGAGCGCGGAGGTAGTACAAACATTACGTCAACGGCAGCCCGACAAGCCGGTGATTACCCGAAGAGAAAAAGAAGTGCTTGAATGCATTGCCAAAGGATTAACAAACCCGCAGATCGCAGAGAAACTTTTTGTCAGCATTACAACAATTGAAACGCACCGAAAAAATCTTTTGCATAAACTCAGCGCCAACAATACGGCCAGCCTGGTGCGGCAGGCTTTTTACTTTGAGTTGATAGCGATTGAAGAGCAGAAGTGATCTGCAAAAAAAAACAGAGTAGCCGTATACAACTTTCTTACGGCAAGTAGCTACGTTTGTATGCTGATAAATGCACCAACCGGAACATGTTCAAAAAAATCTACCTGGAAATATCCAACATCTGCAATGTGCAGTGTTCGTTTTGTCCGGTGGTAGAGAAGGACAAAAAGGTAATGAACGTGGAGGAGTTTGAAGCCACCCTTAAAGAAGTAGCTCCACGCGCGGAAATTGTCTGTTTGCATCTGTTGGGTGAGCCGCTGGCACATCCAAAGTTTTCGGAAATACTGGAGGTGTGCGAGCGATATAACACACAAATCGACCTCACCACCAATGGCATATTGATCAGGCGGCACCAGGAGCGCATTCTAGACTCACGCTGTGTGCGGCAGGTCAATTTTTCAATACAGGCCTTTAAGGACAATTTTCCTGACCGTGATCTTGCCCCTTACCTGCTGCCTTTGTTTGAGTTTGCACAATCCGCTCACGAATTGCGGCCCGAACTCTACATCAACTTCAGGTTGTGGAATCAGCAAAGCAACGATTCGGATAATGAAGAGGTGTTTCAAAAAATTGAGTCGCACTTCAACATTGCGATCAACCGGAAGGTGGAGACTGGTGCGATCAAATCAAAAAGAATATGGAACCGGCTTTACCTGCATTTTGATTCGCGCTTTGAGTGGCCATCCTTTTCATTACCCCACCAGGGTACACGCGGCCGGTGCTATGGTACGGTCAATCATATTGGTATTCATGCCGATGGTACGGTGGTGCCGTGTTGCTTAGATAAAAATGGTGCAATCAATCTGGGGAATGTGAAAGAACAATCATTGCTTGATATTCTCAACAGCGAACGATTCGTGAAGATGCGCGATGGTTTTTTAAATGGGGTTTTGGTGGAGACGTTTTGTCAGCATTGCTCTTTTATTACACGCTTCGATAAGGCGGAAAAGAAAGGCGTAGTGCTGGAATGAAGCAGAGTGGAACTCATTTAAGAGATTCGCGGGCGTTGGCAGCCCATTCTGCTTTCACCTTTTCAAAGTCTATTTTCTATTTAAGGTGTTTTAGTAGCGTATAATTTTCGTTGAAACCAGAATGCAAGATTTACCAGGAGTATAAGCGCGGGCACTTCAATGAGCGGCCCGATCACTCCGGCAAAAGCCTGACCTGAATGGATACCGAATACTCCAACAGCAACAGCAATGGCGAGTTCAAAATTATTTCCGGTGGCCGTGAAGGATACTGAAGCATTTTCTTCATAGTTCGCACCCAGGCGTTTGGAGAGTATAAAACTCAAAACAAAAATAAGAATGAAGTAGAGTACCAGCGGCACAGCAATTCGCAGCACATCAAGCGGAATGTTCACGATCATCTTTCCCTTGAAACTGAACATGATTACAATAGTAAAAAGTAGCGCGATCAGCGTGAGCGGACTGATCTTCGGCACAACATGTTGAACATACCAGGCTTCGCCTTTGGCTTTCTTAAAGAAATAGCGTGTTAAAAATCCTGCAATGAAAGGAACACCCAAATAAAGAAAAACACTTTCGGCTACATCGCGCATGCTTACGTTTACTACCGAACCCTTCACGCCAAAGTAAGGAGGAAGTACCGTGATGAATAGCCAGGCGAACACGCTATAAAACAATACCTGAAAAATACTATTGAGCGCGACTAATCCCGCTGCATATTCTTTATCTCCTTTTGCGAGATCATTCCACACCAGCACCATGGCAATGCAGCGCGCGAGACCAATCAGGATCAGGCCAACCATATATTCGGGTTTATCGCGCAGGAAAATAATAGCAAGGAAGAACATAAGTATCGGTCCGATAATCCAATTCAGGAATAAGGAAAGACTGATAACTTTTACATTTCTGAACACCTTGCCCAGGTGTTCATAGCGAACTTTCGCCAGTGGCGGGTACATCATAATAATAAGGCCTGCCGCTATGAGCAGGTTGGTTGTTCCGATCTGGAAGGTGCTCATTAATTCTTCAACCGGAAGAAAATTGCCGAGGGCAACACCAACAATCATCGCGAGGAAAATCCACACCGTGAGGTAGCGATCCAGGAAGCCAAGTTTCAGTTGATTCTTCATACGGTGATCAGGCGTTTACGTGTGAGAATGCAAACAAAATTTCGCGCCCGATTTCGTTAACACGCTCTGTATATTTTGCAGCTTCTTGCGGGGTGTCATCAAAATTTTTGGGATCGTCATAGGTAAGCGCTATGCGGGCGGATGCACCCAGCACCAGCGGGCAATTTTCATCGGCATGCGAACAGGTCATAATCGCAGCAAAGTCTTTATTATGGTTGAAGGGATCATCGTACTTTTTAGAGAAAACCAGCATGGGCTCTACCTCCGTGGTAAAGCTTACAGTATAAATCGGGTTATCACCTTCTTTGAATTTGACAATGTTAAAACCGGCTTCCTGCATGGCTTTCACAGCCCTGGGGTTAAATGCCGTTGCCTCTGTTCCTCCGGAAAAACAATTTACTTTCGGAATGTTGTAGTAATGAGCAGCGGTTTGTGCCCATAGCTGTGCCAGGTGACTTCTCCGTGAATTGTGCGTACAGATAAAGTTGAGGTATACTTCCTGGCCGGCCTTAACCTTGCTTTCCACAAAGGTGACCAACTGTTTTAGTATTTCCTTTCGCTCGGCAGGTATCTGGTTTGATTCTGCTACAAGGTTTTCTACAGTTGATGCGAGCGCTGGATGGAGTGTTGTGTTCTTGTGTACCATGCTTCAGGATGATAAGAGGTTTATGTGATATTGTAATATTACGTTATAAGAGAGAAAAAAAGAGACTAACAGCAGTCGTTTTTCTTTACAAACTTGGTGAAGAGGTTCAGGAATATATCTTTTGCTTCGTCCCACACGCGTTCATCGATGCAGTAGTTCACCTTGGGGCCTTCCACCTCTCCTTTAATAATGCCGATGCGCTTAAGCTCTTTCAAGTGTTGGGTTATGGTTGACTGCGACAAGGGCAGTTCGTCAACCAGATCGTTACAAATGCAGGTATTATGACTCAACAAGTATTCAAGGATCGCCACCCGGGCCGGATGGTCAAAGGCCTTGGCCAGGTTCGCAATGCGATTCTGTCGTTTTTTGAAGAGTTCAGATTTTGTTATTCCCATACGTGCCGTAATAACGCAATATTACGATAGGATTAGGATCTGTGCAAGATGATTGCCTTGATTTCGCTCGTGTGAAGAAAGAGTATCGCAAACGGGTGAGTATGAAATCAATAAGGCTTGCGCAGGTGTGCTGATAAAAGAAGCCTCTTAAAATAAAAAGGCCTGGCCTGTTTGGCCAAGCCCGTAGACTCCTTGGGGCGATGATCAGTTAACCTTGTAACACAGGTTGTCGAACGAACCTGCCGTTACCTCAAACTCATCTCCTTCGAACGAAAAGGTGCCGGAAACTCTTTTTCCCTCGGCATCACAACTGGTAATATCCAGCGATCCTTCTATAAAGCTGTACGAAACACTGCCTTGTATTATGGTGAAGAAAAAAGTGTTTTCCGTGCCGGTGGTAATGTCAGCAAATGCAATGTATTCATCTGTTGTAATGCCATTGCCCGCGCTTCCGGTTTGATCGCTTAAGGTAATGATTAGCTGGCGACCATTGGAATCGGTGGCGCGAATGTCCATTCGCTTTGTACCCTCAACTTTTAACAGGGTGTTGTTAAACTTGAAGTTGGTAAAGTCTGATCCATTAATGGTGGCCTCCATAGTTGCTCCTTCGCAAGCGGTTGATGTTGAATCGCCATCATCACAGGCAACAAGGGCTAACATAAGTGTGGCGCAAACAATCAGTTCTTTTAGTGATTTTTTCATTTGATTTTAGATTTTTGTGATAGTTTAAAACGGTGTCTTATCAGTGACAAGAGAGGCAGGCCACAAAGCTCGTTTTTTTTTTCGGTAACAAAAGTACAGTACATCTAAAAAAAAAACAGAGTGGTGGCGAGATATATACGTCAAGGCGCTTGTTGGAATTGTAGAGAGTTTTCCGCTCCATTACCCAAATCAGGTGTCATCGGTCTTCTGGAATGCTGATTCTTCTTCAGGTCTTATCACTAATCGCATATCAGGCTCGGCTTGCGGATGAGCTACACGAAGACTTGCCGGCAGGTTAAGGCACTTCACCTGGAGCGTTGCATTTCTTGATTCCACATTAAACATACCCTTAACATTTATACACGATGCATAATAGAGTCCCTGTTCAATTCGTGTAATCATGTTTACATTGACCATGTACCCTTTGAGTGTGGGGTCCTTTGTCAGGGGGTATTTAGTTGTGTTTCCCTTCGGAAATTTTGGTAGCTCCAGATCATTTCGAATTTCCTTTGGGTCCAGGATCGGGCCTTCCGTTATGTCAATTCGCTGACCAAAGGAAAATAGTATAGTAGAGTTAGTGTGAGCGAAGAACCAGAATGCCTGCCGAGTGCCTGGTGTGTGCTATGCTAAAGGCATGCGATCGGCATGCAATGGTGTAGCAACCGGCATGCATTGACCTTGCATTGACTATGCGATCAGTATGCGATGAGCATGCATCCTGTTCAGATGATGTTGCATCGTTGTTCAGAGGGCATGCATCAACCTATGCCCGCATCGCATAGATCTCCCTAAGATCTCGGCAGGCACGATGTACGAATCTGTTCCCAGAAACAGCGTGCTATCTTTTAGTGCCATTATCTTTAAAATTTTCCCGCTGGCATTCAAGGAGTTGAAGAAAGTATGGTAAAAAATCTTTTCCTGTCTTTACTCCGACAGTAGTTGACGGAGTGAGAAGCTAAGTTTGAGATATTACAGGGCAATATTATGGTAGTTCCGTCAGAGACCCCGAGGCGGGAGACTCTGCGGAGAATAAGTCGATTCGTAGTTGTTTTGATCTATGTTAATCAGTCTGATCCGCGGGAGAGAAAAAGACGAGTAAAGAAGGTCTCGGGATGGGAGCGATCTAAAAACTAGCCGATTAATTGCAATAGTTTATCCCGATTGTTAACTTCAATTTGAATCTAGAGCCCATCTATTTCTCAAATGCCTCTTCACTGAGGCATAGGAAACAGGTGGGCTTTTGTCATTATAATATCTCAGTTTATATGAAAATAGTGTTGATTGCTATTCTTTGTCTTTCCTTGACACTTTCGTTTGCCCAGTCTTTAAAATCAGGTGATCACTTCTCAATTGCAAATGAACAATACAAGGTTATGCGCATTCGTCATGATTCGATAGTTCTTCGGACCGGCAACAAGGATACAGGATTTAACACATTTAAGTATAAATATTTTTCAACTGAGAGAAAAGAAGACTTTTATTTATTCTTGGCGCAGAATGATTTTAAAATAAATAATGTCTTCGCAAATTTCACAATCCGCCTCAAGACCATCTACAAGAAAAACGGTTCACCCTTTCTGCGTAAACTAGTTCTCAAAGATTGTTTGATAAAAGGATTTGGTATTGAGACTATCGAATTATTCCTTGACACGATGAAGTCCACAGGCTCGATTGACTCTCTTATACTAAACAACGTCACGACCAATGGCATCAAACTTCGAAATGTGACATGTAGTCATTTTGCCACTTTCACGGGTACGTTCAAAGAGTTCATTCTGGCAAACTCAAAATTGCATAATTTGATTTTAATAAATTCATATAGAAAATCCTCGGTAAGAATTAGACAAAATTCATTTCTAGGTAACTCCTACTTTTGCATCGGATATGATACCTTACTTGAGAATGACTACATGTGGCCATACCACAGGATGGCTTCTTTTGACGCAAATGATTTTAAGGGTCAGGTTACTTTTAGTTCGGTACCTAACTCTTACACCAAGATTTTTTTGAAATCAAGTACGTTTCATGCCGGCCTTTCTCTTAACGCGCGGGATGCTTTCTCATTTTCATTGAAGTCATCATTCGTAACAATAAAGGATACACTAAAATTGGAAACAGAAAGTCCCCACTTGGATATCGACTTGTCTGATACGTATTTTGAGGACAGTAATGCCTTCTTAAAAGTACCATTATATTTTAACATTTCTGATCTCAGAATATCACCTCGAAACCTGATCAGGCTAAGGATGCTTTACAAATACGATACGCTGGATAGACAGACACTCGAAACAATTCAGGAGAACTTTTACCGACTGGCGCTAGATGTATCGGCTGCTAAATCAATTAACCCGAATGTATTGACAGAGTGCACCGGATGGCTGGACCACCTTGCTGTTCAAGAGGAAGAAAGGTATTTGGCTAAAAGTCGCTTGTTCAGCGAGGATGGGCTTCTTTTTATTTGGCGAAAAATTCTGGATTTCACTGTCAACAATGGCTTCAATGGAGAGGCTAAATTTATTCGATGCGTGGCAATCTTGACATTGTCGTGGTCAATTATCTATTATCTGCTTTTCCGCATAGAAGTTACTGAATACGTATTGCCGGGCAATAAGTCTCGGTTAACGTTCTACGCTCGTCATACCTCGTGGTCTTGGCGTTTTGTGGAGTTCTTTAAATGTGTTTGGTTCAGTTTTATAATTCTGATAAACCCGAGATTTCCAGCTTCGTATTTCAAGTTTTCCAATCGACTCCTTAGTTGGCTTATCGTTGAATGGATATTAGGAATATTCCTAACCATCCTGTTCCTGATTTTTATCGTCAGTAAATACCCGTTTTCAAAATTCCTCTTTGGCTTATAATTCCTTTGAGCTCGCAATGATGGTCACAACGATTTTTTATTCCGCATTCATTGACCTGGCGGTGACCCTTTACGTCCCCGCAGAGTCTCCCGCCTCAAGTTTTCTTACGGTTTCACTGCACCAAATCCCTACACTATTCCATCAAAGGCTTCGTCAAATCCTCATCTTCCAAAGCCCTATAACTTATACATCATAACAGCCTTGCTTTCCTGTGGCATAGAATCCAGCTGAGCTATGAACATTCAACAACACTACAAGAATTAGTAGTTTAAACTTACGATTTGGAATTAGGTTGAAGTGTCCCTTAACAAAGGTTAAAATTCAAAGCATGTTCTGTTAAGAAATATAGACTTTCTTCTAAAGTCTTCCTGGTTTCTGTTCATAAATCAGCGTGCAACTGTTAAATTTAGTTAACGGTATGGCTGGTAATCTAAATCCTCTTCATACCGCGTTGCTCGTTCCACGTTCCACCGTAAACTCGTTGTATGATGACACGCATTGATGACAATCGATTCAGAAGACTGCTTCTGTCCTATCCTGCCGGAGCCGTTCGCGTATTGAGCGATGTTTGCTACCGCGACTTGTATAATACAGCCATTCGAAAGGTACGCGATCACGAAATCGCAAGGGATATCGTTCAGGAGACATTACTATTGGTTTGGAAAAACAGAAAAGAACTTAGTCAGGATCACCCCAAGCCTATCCTGTGTTATTTAACACGCGTTGTTTGTAACAAGGCAATCACCTGGCATAATAAACAAAAGCGCATGCAACGTTTGGATGAGTTGGAACCCAGCCTTCAACTTTCGTTCGAAATGGAAACCAATATTCTGAGGTCAGATTTCTTTCAACAACTTAGAGATGTCATTCAAACGTTCCCCAACCGCGAGCGCGAGTGCCTCACGCTGAAAATGGAGCACCAGATGACATTACGCGAAATGGCATTCGTGCTGAAGGTATCGGAGAAAGCTATTGAACGAAGCTTGACCAACGGGTTCAAAAGAATTCGTGCCTGGGCTGTTGTACACGGTAAAACATAATCGAACAGCATGCGATACGTCAAAACAATAAATGACCTGTCGACCGGTCTGGAAATAGAAAGAAGCCAGCTGAAGGAGAAAATCGGAATGGCTATCCGTGCGACTCGTAGACGAAGACGCTTCCTCAGAATTCTAATGGTGTTTTCAATGCTCACGGGCATATTTTTTCTGTTCTACTTTTTAGGAATGCAGGATTGGTTGTAAACCGGCAGAATGTGATGATGTTTTTGAAGCCATCGGATATCCTTTCGCCATTGAAGAAAGACTATCGCGTACTCACGGTCAAGATGCTCCATGAGATTACTCACACGCTGCCGGGCAACTTCGAGCTGAACGGAAAGCTCATCGAATTCAGTAATCTTCTGCATGTAATAAAATTGACTGATGTGCTGATGAACAACAAAATCCTTCTGATCATTCAGGTAGTGGGTCAATTCCTGAAGCTTGAGAATGAGTCGGGCCAGCTTGGAGACGTCTGTCATGGAATTGTTTAATTAAAAATTGGGCCGGATGCCATAACCTAATGAAGAGAATGGTCTGTCCTTTCTGGCATGCCGGCCCGTTGGTCAGGAGTAATCGGGTTTTATAATCAGAGTTTTCAAACAGAGATGACATGAGCGGCCTTAAACCACTAGTCATGGGATGTAAAAACAAAAATCGCCATGAGTATATGGGTTCCTGATGAGGTTCGTCATGTTAGCAGGAAAGAAGCAAGCAGGGATGAAGTTCAACGATAAACGAATATGAAGAAATCAAACTTCGACAGACTATTAAAACGATACCTCGCTGGCAACGTCACCGAGGAGGAGCGTATCCGTCTCGAAGCTTGGCTGGATGCGATGAAAGTAAATCGCGGGGATGAAGTTGAGTTATCTCTTGAAGAAGAAGAAAAGCTGTTCAGAAAAATAGTGGAAGGAAAGGCGCACATTCGGGAGATACAGTCTCTTCCGGAGACTCCGCGAGAGGATGCAGCGGGTAGTATTTCCCGCTTAGGTGCAGCGTTGGTGGCGATTATACTAGTTGTCTTTCTGGGCTGGTATCTCGGCTATCGGAATTCTGGAAACCGGGAATTTGCATCAACCAGTGCTGTCGAAAAGATCAACCTCGAAGATGGTTCCCTGGTGTGGATGAAAGGCTCCAGTCGCCTGAAGTTCCGTAATGAAAATGATGCCCGCTACACAGAGTTCAATGGAGAAGCACTCTTTGAAGTGGCCAAAGATCCGAACCACCCCTTTATCATTCAATGTGGACGTGTTACACTCCGAGTGGTGGGAACCAGCTTCACGGTGAAAACAGGAGCGGACACCATGGCACTGCAGGTACTTACCGGAACCGTGCATGTGATGTGGCCCGATAATCCGGGTATTGATGTCACTGCGCACCAGAAGCTTGTCATTGGCAAGGGAATCTTTTTGAAAGACTCGCTCGCGGATCACGAAGTAGTTGGTGCTGTCGCGGGGACTGAATATGACTTGGCTTTGTCCAACGTTTCACTACGAGAGGTGACCAACCGCCTGGAAAAGAAATTTGATGTAGTGATTGAGATAACGGAAACATCCGCCAGTGCGTGCCGCATAACGGCCGACCTGACGGACATGTCACTCGATAACGCATTGAAGATTCTCACAGAAGTGTTGGATGTAAACTATACGATCAATGACAAGCATGTCACAATAGACGGTCAGGGATGTAACAAACGTAATCACTAAGCGCCATCAGCATGTTACGATCCCCGACTGGCGAATTTAACTCCACGTAATGCGGTAAACCGACTTTAGTTACTGGCAGATATTTCCTGATGATTGCCCGATGAAACCCGGGTCCTGGAATGGTATTGCCTGACCTGTTCAACCTGAATAAAAAACCTATGAATAAAGTTAAATCACTACTCATCATTTTTCTCCTCACGTGCGCAGGGATTGTATCGTATGCGTACACTGCAAACAATCAGATTCTCGACAAGGAGATTACGATAAGGCTTACAAATGTCCCACTGGAAAAGGCATTGTGGGAAATCGGTCGCGCGGTAAACGTACGATTTGCATACAGTCTGGATCAGCTCGCGGTGCAGGAATCGATTTCCGTTGTGGCTGAGAAGCGGACATTGCGGGAGGTACTGGACGAAATGTTTAAGCCGCTTCGCATTCAATACAAAGTGCTTGATCGTGATGCGCTCATTACACTAAAAAAGATTAATGCGCGTGAACAAAGTAAAACCTATGAAAGCTATCAGAATGTTCCGGGTAGTGAGCGTCAACGCATTACTGGAGTGGTGGTAGATGAAGCAAATCAACCGATGCCAGGTGTCAACATCATCGTCAAGGGAACAACGCAAGGCACGACATCGGATGTGTCAGGACGTTATTCCATTGATGCCGAGGAAAATGATGTGCTGGTTTTCTCTTTTATCGGCTATGCACCGGTGGAAGTTACGATCGGCAGCCAAAGCACGGTCGAAGTCATCATGAAAGAGGATATAAGAAGTCTTGACGAGGTGGTGGTGAATGCCGGTTACTGGAAAGTAAAGGAACGCGAACAAACCGGAAACATCAGTCGTGTTACCTCCACCGAGATCAAGAATCAGCCGGTAAGCAATCCGTTGCAAGCCATTCAGGGTAGAATGACGGGTGTCTATGTTCAGCAGAATACCGGCATGCCGGGCGGTGGTTTTACCATTCAAATCCGCGGGAAGAATAGTTTACGCGATGGAACCAATGGAACGATCAACGGCAATCTGCCACTCTACCTCGTGGACGGTGTACCGTTTACAGCAACCTCCCTGATGTCCCCATTCACCAGCAACAGCAACCTCGGTGAAGGAAACCCCCTGAGTACCATCAATCCGGATGACATTGAAAGCATTGAAGTATTGAAGGATGCGGATGCAACAGCTATCTATGGTTCCCGCGGTGCCAATGGTGTTGTGCTCATCACTACCAAAAAAGCAAAAGTCGGAAGGACCAATGTTAATGTTGATTTTTCATCGGGTGTGGGGAAAGTGGCCAACGAGATTAGTCTGTTGAAAACAGAGCAATACCTCGCAATGCGCCACGAAGCATTAAAAAACGATGGGTATGATTTCTTGTTGGAATACCCAGACTATGATGTCTACTGGCCCGATTTGAAAATGTGGGATACAACCCGATACACCAACTGGCAGCGGGAACTTATCGGTGGAACTGCACAGGTTACGAATGCTCAACTGGCCGTGTCGGGTGGCAACAGCAATACGCAGTTCTCTTTTGGAGGGGCATACTATCGCGAATCAACGGTGTTCCCGGGGAGTAACAGTTTTCAACGGGCTTCGGGTCGTCTGAATCTCAACCATACAACCAATGATAATCGATTCAATGTGAACGTATCATTGACCTATTCTTCCAGTTACAGCCAGATCCCGACACTTGATTTTACCAGCACTGCCGTGACGCTTTCACCCAATGCCCCTGCACTATATGATGATCAAGGCCAACTCAACTGGGAAAACGGAACCTGGAGCAATCCGCTGGCAGGCCTGGAAAGAAAGTACAAGGGAACGATCAATAATTTGGTCGCCAACACTTCCCTGCGGTATACCATAGCAAAAGGACTTCAGGCACGCATGGCCGTGGGCTACTCAACGATGCTGGTGGATGAGTCCACGATCAACCCGTTGAAAGCTTACGATCCCGTAGACCAGGCAAACAGAACAGGATCTTCCGCCTTCAACAACGCAGCGCTGAATACGTGGATACTCGAACCTCAACTCGAGTATGCCGCTACCGTTGGTAAAGGAAACTTATCCTTGCTGGCAGGGGGAACTATGCAGGAATCAATTCAGCAAGGGGAAACGCTGGAGGCTACCGGATATACGAACGATGCACTGCTCGAAAACATCGATGCTGCCGCAGGTGTAAACATCATCGGATCAGCATACACGCAGTATCGGTATGCAGCTTTCTTTGCGCGTGCAAACTACAACTGGCAGGATAAGTACATACTAAACTTAACCGGTAGACGTGATGGTTCCAGCCGGTTCGGCCCCGGTCATCAATGGGCCACCTTTGGCGCTATCGGTGCAGCCTGGATTTTTACCAATGAAACATGGCTGAAAAATATTCCACTCATCAGCTTTGGTAAACTTCGCGCAAGCTATGGTTCAACCGGCAGCGATGCGATCGGCAACTACCAGTATCTGAGTACATATTCCGCTACCCCTTACCGCTATAATGCGACAAGCGGTTTGATGGTCACGCGATTGGGAAATCCAGACTACTCCTGGGAATCGAACCGGAAGATCGAAGGAGCCGTGGACCTCGGATTCCTCCAGGATCACGTTATGTTGTCAGCAGCATACTATCACAACCAGTCCTCTAATCAACTGGTCGGCTTTCCTTTGCCGGTCATGACTGGGCAAGCGAATGTTCAATACAACCTGCCCGCGACTGTGGTGAACCGTGGATGGGAATTCATGCTCAACACGGTAAATATTGACAAGGGTAATGTCCACTGGACTTCCAGTATCAACGTCACCCTTCCCGACAATGAGTTGACCAGTTTCCCTGATCTCGAAAAATATCCGGCTTATAACTACCGCTATGAAGTAGGTAAATCTGTTTTTACATACAAGGCATTGGAATATACCGGGGTTGATCCGGAAACTGGCGTATATACATTCCGTGATGTCAACCAGGATGGAAGTATTTCCACAAGCCTCGACCGCGTGGCATTGAAGGAACGCACTCAACAGGCGTACGGTGGATTCAACAATAGTGTTTCCTGGAAGGGCATCCGCCTGGAGGTTTTCTTTCAATGGGTAAAACAAACGGCCTATAAACCCGGATACTATTTCTTATTCCCCGGAGCCATGTCGAATCAACCTGCCGGTGTGATGGATAGATGGCAACAGACAGGTGACCAAACAGACGTGCAGCGGTTCACCGCGTTTGACCCGGATGGAAAAGTGACAACGGCTTTCGGGTATTACAACTTATCGGATGAAATCATTGAAGATGCTTCGTTTATACGCCTGAAGAATGTTTCTCTCTCCTGGGAGCTTCCGGACGAATGGATACAGAAACTTAAAATGGAAAACTGTCGCGTCTACCTGCAAGGACAGAATATATTCACCTTCACACGATACAAAGGCCTTGATCCGGAAACACAATCCTTATCGTTGCCACCACTGCGCATGCTGACGGCCGGGCTTCAACTTACATTCTAACACGCAACATCATGAAAAGACAATACAACCTTATGCACACCATCAACTTCGGCTACTTCGTCATCATGCTGTTGGTTATTGTGAGCTGCGAAAGTTTTATCGAGATCGATCCACCCAAAACCGAAATCGTACGCCAGACAGTATTCACCAGTGACGCATCCGCCATGTCGGCCGCGCGGGGTGTGTATAGCCTGATGATGTCATCGCAGTCATTCACCAACGGTGCGTTGGAAGAGTACACCGGGATGCTGGCCGATGAACTCATCAGCTACTCCAGCCGCCAGGAGCATCAGCAGTTTTATCACAATGCACTGGTCGCTACCAACGGTGATGTTCTCGGTCCGTTCTGGCGGGAAGCCTACAAGTACATTGGCAACGCTAACGCAATGCTCGAAGGTCTTGAACAGGCTACCGGTGTATCCACCACCATGCAGCAACACCTGCAGGGAGAAGCGTTGTTCGTCCGGGCATTCTGTCATTTCTACCTCATGAACCTGTATGGGGATGTGCCTTACCTGACTTCATCGGATTACCGAATCAATGCAACTGCACCGCGTTTGTCGATGGATGAAGTGTATGAAAAGATTGAAGCAGACTTGCTCGAAGCGAGAAGCCAGATGGTGGATGATTTTTCCATGGCCAACAACGAGCGGATACAACCCAACAAAGACGTAGCGACCGCACTGCTCGCCAGACTCTATTTATATAGACAAGAATGGCAGAAAGCTGAAACCGAAGCATCTGCATTGATTGCCAGGAACACCCGCTATGCCTTGAACCAACTGGACGATATATTTCTGAAAAACAGTACCGAAGCGATATGGCAACTTCAGCCGGTTGTTCCGGGATCAAACACAGCGCAGGCACGATTGTTTGTTCTCACAACTCCGCCAAACAGTTATTCAAAAACGGTGTCGCTAACGCAAGAGCTCAGTGATGCCTTCGAGGCAAACGACAACCGAAAAACACATTGGATCAGCACGTACACCGAAGGTGGTAGCACCTGGTACTATCCGTACAAGTATAAAGTCGTTTCGGCTGCCACCGTCACCGAGTATGAAATGTTCTTCCGGTTAGCGGAACAATACCTGATCCGGGCAGAGGCACGCGCTCGCCAAAACAACGTGGAAGGCGCACAGCAAGACTTGAATATTATTCGTGCTCGAGCCGGACTTTCTGATACGGATGCAAATGATCAGACTTCGCTGCTGGCCGCTATCGAACAGGAACGGAGGATTGAACTTTTTGCGGAAGGCGGTCACCGTTGGTTCGACCTTAATCGGACAAACCGTGCCGATGTTGTTCTGGGTTCAATCAAATCCGAATGGCAGTCAGACGATGCGTTGCTTCCCATCCCCGATGCCGAACGTCAACTAAACCCCAGCCTCTCCCAAAACCCTAACTATTAACCATTGCCTCTTTCATGTCACTAAGTTAAGCTTCCTTAATTCCTCTCTTTTGGAGAAGGTAGGGTGAGGCTAATAGGAAGACTAGCTTAATCGAATGACATGGATTGCCTATTGCCAACTACCCACTGAATGAACCAATAAAAATGAAACGCACAATCCTCTATATAATAGTATCGCTAAGCATTGTCGCCAATGCACAGAATGTAAAACCTGGAATGAACGCTCCGCCAATCACCGTCTATAAATGGTTGAAAGGAAAACCAGTGAAAGAATTTCAGCGTGACAAAATCTATGTGATTGAATTCGGAGCCACCTGGTGCGGCCCGTGTTCTGCAGCAATTCCGGAGTTGTCTGCGTTAGCGGGTAAATATACCGATAAGGTAATCGTTATCAGTTTCTTCGTTATGGAACAGATGAGCCACGGGCAGAATCCCTATGGTTCAAACGTGGAGCGATTCGTAAAGAAACGCTGGGATCAGATGAACTACACCGTAGCGCTGGATCACCGGGAAGGCACCATGCAGCATGCCTGGCTGAAAAATGCCGGCCAGACAGGGATTCCGTTTACCGTAGTAATCGACCGCGAAGGAAAAGTTGCCTGGACGGGCAACAACATAAAGCAACTGGATGAAGTAATCCATACACTGATCAATAATCACTAACACAAACCCGATTGATGTTTATAGCGACTCCAGGTGGAGTGGCCTGAACACTTCATATCAAATTTTTCAAACTATGACAAAATCCATCATCATCGTAATACTATTTCTCAGTTTGTCGGCTACGGCACAGACTTACCTTCAGGTGGGTGAAAAAGCTCCATCGCTTTCAGGATGCAAATGGATTCTGGGTAAACCGGTTTCGGAATTTGAAAAAGGAAAAACATACGTGCTGGTATTTGGTGCATCGTGGAATGCCACCTATCTGTCACGGGTACCCGATCTTGGTGCATGGGCAGAAGAACATCGCGGTGAACTGGAGATGATCACCGTGTTCGTCCATGAACAAATTGGAATGGGAACCGGTCCGTATGGAGAAAAGGTAGAACAGTTTATAAAACGGTCCGCTAAAGAGTTGAACTGTTCCGTCACGATAGATGATGTACAGGCCACAGCTCAACGCGCCTGGCTTATTGATGACATGCAACAGAATGCACTTCCATTGTTTGTGATCGTAAAGGATGGCATAATAGGTTGGAAGGGCAACGGATTACCTGAACTGCGGCAAGCGGTAACCCGTGTTCAAAGCAACGCTTGGTCTCAGGAAGAAGCGAACAGAACCGCGCGTGCCGAAGAAAGTAAGAAAGTGCCTTACGATTATTCCAAACTGTACCGGGTTAACCACAACGGTGGTGCGGAGGATGCCTTCGCGTTCCGTTCGCTCATCGCGCGCTACGATGGAAAAATCGAAGCACCCTTGCCGGAGTGCATAATGAATCTCACCGGCATCATCGTGGATTCGTTGATTCATGCCGGTCGCCTGCAAATGATTGGCGCACCCCTTATGCATTTATACTATGCGGCCTATGGTGATACCTTGCGCAATCACATCATCGGACGTAACGTGATCTCAGGTCTTTATCCGGATACACTTACGAACCCGCATCACCGGTCCAGCTATGGGAAATGGTGGCACAAGCCCGTGTTGGAAGTAGTCGATCCTTCACGTTTTGATTTTAACTGGAAATCTTCTGCTAACCGTTTTGATTACAGCCTCCAGGTACCGGCAGCGCTGGGCTCTGCAACATTCATGAAACAAGTTATGCAGCGCGACCTGATGAATTACTTCGGATATGATGTTTCCGTTGAAACCCGAAGCATGCCGTATTGGAAAGTAACGGTAGGCGACAAAGGGAAGGTTAGAAAGCTGTTGATCTCAAAACGAAAAGATAAAGCATTTACCGCTGAAAGTGATGGTGATGTACTGCACCTTCGAAACGCGATGGCGCGCGATGTTGTTACCATGTTGAGCTATTTCTACGGTTATGGACCAAACGACTTTGGCAAACTTCCACCAGAAGAACAAGGGGCTTTCATTGACGAAACGGGAATTTCAGAGGGGATTGATTTCGACCTCAACATGAAGTGGTCGTTCGAAGAATTTCGTACATACCTTTCATCGAAGGGATTGCACATCACACGTTCTGTCAAACCCATGAAGGTGGTGGTCATCAGGGATCCGAAATAGGGAACTGGTAATCAGTATCCAGGCTGTAGATGACAAGGTACGATCCCTGAACTGCGATGAGTTTTCTACCGCCAACAGCAAATCGGTGCACGGGCTCTCCACGATAGTCAGGAATGTAAAAACTAAACCGGTATGTGCCATGCGCACCAAGGTCATACAGATCAACCACTGAAACAGTATCAAACACAGCCGGGTTTTCATCCCATGAGGCTAGCGCAGAGTTGATGAAAAGGAATCGCCCATCCACAGCACTTTGTTGGTTCACTACCAGAGGAGGTTTTGCTAGTTTTAGTACACCCTCTGATTTGATTTCTGTTACTTCGATGTGCGCACGAACGATGGGATCAATCGTGTGACTGCGATAGTCAAGATTCAGACTGGTGTCGATAACAATGAATTCATTGCGGTAAAAATAAACATACAACAAGCGATGAAGTGCTGCATCAACAAGAAGCTTGCCGTCCGTGCAGAAAAGACCATCAACCTGTTTCTCCAGAAGTGAATGCGATGACCGGTTTAAGATGTCGATGCTGCTCTTCTTTTCCAGGATGTACGCATAGTCTTGGGAATCAATCGTTCGTTGTACAAGCGCGTTGCTCCCGACCGGAACGGTCTCCGCAAAGAAGGATTGGCTGATAACTTTTTTGTTAACCTGTAATGGGCTAATGGCTGTACGGTACACATCATAGTGAATCACGTCTGCGATATAAACGTATGGAGAATCAATGTAAATTTCTGCCGTGCTTACATCGTTCGGAAGGCCCTGAATGTAAAGCGTGTCTAACATATTTCCTCGAATGCTAAATATTCGCTGCGGGAATGAAGGATGTGCCACCCAGCGGTGTTGTTTTGTGACGCCCGCGATATAATATCCGGTGCGATCGAGTGGAATGACAGTATCCCGGTGAAGTACATCAGAATCGATGGTGCGATGAAATTCATACCGTTGTCGCTTTTTCCACTGTGCGTACTGATGCAAGGAGAGCACGGCAACAGCACCGATAACAATCAGCATGAAAATAGAAGCAATCCGCAATTTCATGAAGAGCATCAACTTTTTTAAAGTATACAGAACAGCTTAATACAAAGAGCCGGCTGCAGGGCAGCCAGCCCTTCGGCAACTTTAGTTGCGTTTCAACAAACCGGTAGTGCCCTGGTCGATGGCATGCTGCTCGGTGTCATAGGCGTTTCGCCCATTTATCGTACACTGATTTGACCCGGAGGATCCACAGGGATTTACGTCCGTGTCAGCGGGACTGGTAATGGCTCCCTGCTGAACAGGGCCCACCAGCGGTTTGAACCATGCCTGCTGCGGAGGCATCACCGAAGCAACAGCACCAACCACCGCTACCAGCATGGCCAGCAACGGCATCATCATTTTTCTTTTCATACGATGGCGCACTTTTATCATTCAAAAAGCACGTGAAAAACTTTAGTTAAACATTCTACTAACCATGCACCCGCTGCAACCGGGTGACAACAAATGACCAACCGTTGCAGGGTTGATCATATTTTTTTCTGCAGATACGCACCTGCAGACGAATTTTCTTTTTCCGAAGCCCAGGGATAAAACAGTATCGCCACAACAGCCAGGATAATAAACACACCATTAAAGATGAGGTGTTGTGTCCAGCTTAGGTTCTCCAGGATGCCACCGCACGAACAAGGCACTTCGTCACTGAAGCGGCTCACCACGATGATGTAAGTCGTGAAGGCAGTCATTAAGGTCAGGGCGGCATACAAGCCAATCAATCGAGTTTTAGGGAGCGTTAACGCAACAACCATCAGCAACTCGGTCAACGGTACGGATAGACTGATAATGTCTGCAAAGGACGTGAGCATGGGCGACTGCCCGATCGTAAGACGAAACTTTTCAAAATCGAAGAATTTGGTAAGCGCGGCATACACGAACAGCACAATAAAAAGGCAACACGTAAGGTCAATGAATGGTGTACGTTTCATGGGGTGCGGATTTGATGACGTGAAATTAAACCAACGGTTCCCGTCATAGAGAATTCTCATGTTAAGACACATCGTGCAACGTGTTCAGGATATTGCAGGCGAAGGTTAACGACTATGGAGGTGCCGCTTCATGCGACTAAGCGATTGAGGTGCAATGCCCAGGTAAGAAGCAATCCAGTCTTGCGGAACGAGTTGTTCGATCTCCGGAAAATTTTCCGTGAGCTTCCGGAATCGCGCAGTCGTGGGTTCATGGTGCAGGGAGTGTACACGCTCGCAACTGTCGGTATAATACCGGCTGAGAATCACACGGCACAGGTGGTTGGCTTCCGAAAATTTTTCCATCAGGGTAATCACACACTGGTGACTGATGCACAACACCTCGCTGGGGGCGGCCAGTTGAATGAATTCCGTGGTGGGCACTTGCTCAAAGAAACTTCGAAGCGAGACAATAATCTGGCCGTTGTTCCAGAAGCGTTCCACCTGTTTGTGGCCGTGCGTATACGAGTAAGTGAGGGCAAAGCCTCGATGAAGAAAATACGCCTGGTTCGAGATCTGCGGAACTTCCAGCAACTTGTAGTCTTTGGGCAACGAAAGCAACACAACGTCTTTTTCCAGAGCTTCCAGGAATTCGTTCGACAACGGCTGGATGGCACCCAGCACACGGGTTAAATGATTGAATGGCATAGGTATGGTTAAGGTTTCCCGGTTCAAAAGATTCCCGGTCTATAACTATACTCTCGCGGGAGCCGAAAAAACCTATGCTCTGCAAAAAAAAATATTTTATCCTTTTAGTTGACTATACCCCGGAAAATCAGCAAACTTTAATGTGTTACGATTGTTGGGAAGAATTTCCGGTTGGATTCATTTCGTGAGTAAGGTACTTCCCACGCCCGCCTGTTTGGAATACTGGTGCAGTAGGTCAGCTTGGCATTCCGGTCACGGAGCCACGAATTCGCGTTGACAGGCCGTATGTCCGGTAAGCTTTGTTAACCAAACATAAATCCATTCCATATGGCCAATGAAAAAGTAAAGATCATTCAAGTGGAGATCAACCCCATGGGGGATGAGCCCATCAATCCCAAGTACGGTAATCGTGGACTGAGGATCCCCGAAATACGATTCAAGGATTTCGGCTTTACCGTTCCTCATGAGGAAGTCAAACCAGATTTACCCTTCACATGGGAAGTGCCATTCTTCCTGATTGGAAAGGAAGGCTATATCGAATCCATTCGATTCAGCGAGAACGGATTCGTACCTCCTGTTGAACCGGGCGATAACAAAAAAGGTAATGAAATCGTGGAAATGCTTACCTATTGCCTTGTCAAGATCAGCAGAGTTCCCGATGCCGCGGTGGATGTTGAAGAATTTAGAATTCTGTATGCCCAACCCACGCTCACCGGAGAAAAACTTTCCACCGCGATGGCCGTGGTAGCAGCCCTCAAAGACGCTTTTGTCCATCGAAACAAAGTGAGGATATACTTTGAAAAAGCACGGTACGAATTACACTTCGGCCGTGTTCATATCCAGTCCGATGAGTACAAAGCCATCAAAGCCGTAGAGCTTGTGGCCCGGTAAAACGCATCGCCTATGGGATGGTTCACAGATTTTATTGACGATGTCGGCAGCGCAGCGAAAGACCTGGGCAAATGGCTTTTGGATAAAGCAGAAGCCGCCCTCGCGGCCACCCTCGGCCAAATCATCATTTATGGATACTGGGGATTTCTGGAAATGATGAATGCAACCAAGAGCAGAACACGGTTGTCGGATTGCCTGGCGGCTACCCTGGCCGGCTATTTCACCACCATCACCATGAGCAGTGTCAGAATCGTTACCAATGCCAACGGAATCCTGTGGGGCAGTGCCGTCACGGAAGGCTATACCATTTTCTGGAAAGGAAATTTTGACGAGAGCAATGATGACGATATTTGGTTGCTGGTGCATGAACTAAGCCATGTAGTGCAATACAAGGAACTGGGTCGTGCTGCCTTTAATTTTCTCTATACCTGGGAAGCGATTAAAGCCGGAAATCATGACGGCAATGCGTATGAAATAGCCGCGGACCAATACAGAGGTCAAATATGGTTAAATGTGAAAACCGATCTCCAGAACAATTGCCGAAACACTTCATCGACCGGGGCAGCCGTGGCAACGGTTACGGATGACATCGAATGGTTCTGGCTGCTTCACTGATTTCACCCCAACGAAATTTACCGTATCCGCCCTAACCCTCCCACACCACCGGCAACCGGCAACCTGCAACCAGTAACCAGTGACCTGTATCTACTCCACAATAGAAAGCCCCCTTACCACCTTCCTCAACGCCTTCACCGCACTCACCATGTAATTCTCCACGGTAGTCTTGCCGATGTTCATGCGCGCAGCAATCTCGCTGTTAGAAAGATTTTCCAGCAGCCGCAGTTGCACCGCTTCACGGCAGCGCTCCGGCAATTGTGCGATACCGCGCTGCAGCAAGGCCTCGAGTTGCTCCGGGGTCCGTTGATCTTCCGGAGTTTGGTCGTACACCAGGGTAAACAGCCGATAGTATTCAGCGTACTTCTGTTTCACTTTCCGGTGGCTGATATGCCGGAGGATCATGTACTTCACCGAGGCAAACAGGTAGGCTTTCAGCACCAGGTCTTCGCGCAGCGAGCGGTGGCGTGCCCACAGCGACAGGAACACTTCTTGCACAATCTCTTCGGCATCCTCACGTGTACCCAGCCGTGCCGTGGTGTAGCGGTGCAGGTCGCGAACATAGCGCTGGTAGATCAGGGCGAATGCATTTTCCTCTCCGTGGCGGAGGCGATGGAGGAGGTCGGTATCGGTGGGTGCTAGATTCACCGACATTACTTTTTGGACTGGAGGTGAGAAAGGAGCTCGTAAACATTCTTAATATGGACCTTAAAGCTTGGGTCACAGTTGCCAATCTCAATTTTGCTTAACATCGCAAGAAGGGCCTTGCAGTAGTCGTCAGTCTTCGATTCTGTCCCAAGTGTAATTGCTGCGTTTCTTGGCTTGACTTGGTTCATAAAAAGTAACGTTTTATAGTACTAATGTACTATAATGTGATACTATTTGCAAATACTTGTTACATTTTATTACACAATGGTACTTAAAATATATATTGATGTACTATAAATAAGTATATGGAAGAGAAACTCACCAAGTTAGGGGAATACCTAGAAAGGAAGTCAGTTAACAAAGCCAGCATAGGTAGAAAAACTGGGCTTGGTAAAAACAGAATGACAGCGGTAACAACAAGTGAATCCGCCAGACTTACAGCTGAAGAATTATACTTGATAGCATTGGCAGTAGGCACAAATCCGTGTGAATTGTTGGATTACGTTTGTGGCGGTTTGAAATTGAGTGATGACCTGAAGGTCCAGAAATAGTTAGTTGAATTGAGCCCCAACTAAAGGCATGGGCTCCTTAGTTTACCTTTTCCGTTCATGCTGCACTTAAACAAACTATCTCCTAAACAATCCCTTAACAAAGCCTATCTCAAAGAAAAGGTAACGAGAAGCAATATTGAACTGTTTAAGAACAATCTTATTCAATTCGTTGATGGAATTGACGAAAAGGAAAGCGAGGAGTATGTAAAAAATCTTGTCACAAAGTTTTTGTACGATACTTACTACAACGGTAAGAACCAGATCAACACGAAAGGTCGCATTGACCTGGCGATTTACGAAGACAAGAAACCTGTAGTGATTATTGAAGCCAAGCGTCCTTTATCGTCTGATATGGTGACGGCCGATAATCTGAATACTAAGGCCACCCACGAGTTGATGCTTTATTATTTACAGGAACGTGTGGAGCATGGAAATATTGACATTAAGTATCTCATCATCACGAACACCTACGAATGGTTTATTTTTGATTCGTCCGTATTTGATAACCTGTTCTACAAGAACAGCGGATTGATGAAGGATTTCAACGACTGGAAAAATGGCCGCAAAGCCAGAATCGATAGAGATCTTTTTTATAATGATATAGCAAAACCTTTCCTCAAAAATCTGAAAGAGGAAATAAAGTTTACGTGGTTCGATCTTAGGCAAGTAGTAAAGTTTGCTAAGAATGACAATCCAAAGGACGATGCGAAGCTTATTGACTTGTACAAATTACTTTCCCCGGTTCACCTACTAAAACAACCCTTTGCCAACGATAGTAACTCACTTGATACAAAGTTTTACAATGAACTGCTTCACATTATTGGCCTTGAGGAAAAGAAGGATGGTGGCAAGAAGATTATTCAGCGAAAAGAAAAATCGGATGAAGGTTCGTTACTAGAGAACACCATCACTATGCTGGTGACCGAAGATCCACTTCACAAATTGCCAGGAAATGGAGCCGACTTTGGAGAAACGAAAGAGGAGCGCGTATTCAATATTGCACTTGAACTGTGTATAACCTGGATAAACCGTATACTATTCCTAAAACTCCTTGAAGGTCAGTTGTTGAACTATCATAAGGGAGATAAACAATACCGTTTCCTTGATTTTAAAACCATTCCTAGTTATGATGAGTTAAATAAGCTGTTCTTTCAGGTATTGGCCAGAAAACTGGGTTATCGTACTGGCAGCATCAAGGAAAAATTCTCACACGTGCCTTATCTTAACAGCTCACTGTTCGATGTAAGCCCGTTGGAAGATGATACGCTTCGAATCAGTAATCTTGATGGTAGCCTACCGCTTAAGTTGCACAATTCAACAATACTGAAGAATGAAAGTGGAAAGCGAAGAGAGGGAGAACTCCCCACATTGCAATACCTTTTCGAGTTCCTCGATGCCTACGATTTCACCTCAGAAGGAAAAGAGGAAATCCAGGAAGAGAATAAGACACTGATTAATGCTTCGGTACTTGGTTTAATATTCGAGAAGATTAACGGTTATAAAGATGGATCTTTCTTCACACCGGGTTTCATTACGATGTATATGTGTAGGGAAGCCGTCCGTAAAGCAACCGTTCAGAAATTTAACGAAGCAAAGGGCTGGAAGCTTGAAACGTTTGATCAGCTTTATAACAAGATTGACGACATCAAAGAGGCGAATGAGATCATAAACAATTTGAAGATTTGCGACCCTGCGGTTGGTTCTGGTCACTTCCTCGTTTCTGCATTGAATGAGATCATCGCAATTAAATCAGACTTAGGGATTTTGAGTGACAGAAAAGGGAATCGCTTGCGTGAATACTCACTGGAAGTTGTGAATGATGAACTTATTGTTTCCATAAACAATGAAGAATTTTTTGAATACACACCTGGCAACAAAGAAAGCCAGCGCGTGCAAGAGGCCCTCTTCCACGAAAAGCAGACATTGATTGAGAATTGCTTGTTTGGTGTAGACATAAACCCAAACTCTGTAAAAATCTGCCGACTACGTCTGTGGATTGAGTTGCTAAAGAGTGCGTACTACACTTTGGATAGTAAATTCAAGGAACTTGAAACCTTGCCCAATATTGATATTAATATCAAACAGGGTAACTCTCTGGTTAGCCGTTTTCCATTAGATGCTGACTTAAGCAAGGCATTAAAAAGCATTAAATACTCAATCGATGATTATCGAAAATTTGTTAATGACTATAAAAATGCAACTACAAAGGAAGATAAACGGTTCTTTGAAAAAATAATCGAGCAAATAAAGGGAGACTTCCGAACCGAAATTGCGAAGTATTCTGATCCTGACAAGAAAAGACTCCAGAGCCTAAACGAAGAAATGTTCCAGAAATATTTATCTGGTCAATTGTACGATCAGAAGTTATCGGACCTCCAAAAAAAGAATCAAAAGAAGCTTGAGGATTCGATAAACAAATTGACCAAAAAAATTCAATCCAAGATTTCAGACCCAATATATAAGCAAGCATTTGAATGGCGATTTGAGTTTCCCGAAGTGCTCGATAATGCTGGTAAGTACTTAGGATTTGATGTTATCATTGGGAATCCTCCATACATTAGGCAGGAGGACATTAAGGAACAAAAAACATACTTAGAAAATACTTTTGGGACATATTCGGGTACAGCAGACCTGTACGTCTATTTTGTGGAAAAAGCTTTTTCACTTTTGACGCGCGGTGGAGTATTCAGTTTTATTATGCCTAATAAGTGGATGCAAACTGGGTACGGCAAACGGTTACGAGTGTTCTTGCTACAATATAACTTGCGATTGATTGTCGACTTTGGAGATCAGCAGCTTTTTGACGAAGCTACCACCTACCCTTGTATACTAGTTGCCTCCAAATCCGAACCCGGTAAAAAAATAGCGGCATCAAATGTCAAATCATTAAAATTCGAAGATGGCTTTGATGAATATGTAAGGAGAGTTCGAAATGAGATCTCGATTGCTGAGCTAAGCGATCAGACTTGGATTCTTTCTTCTGACAAAGATCAGAGCATATTGAATAAATTGAAGTCCACTGGAACTACATTATTAGAATATTTGAAGGGTGAAGCACACTTCGGTATTAAAACAGGGCTGTCTGAAGCGTTTGTAGTAAATAATGAAACGAAAGAAAACCTAATTGCTGCTGACGTCAGTTCCAAAGATTTATTGGTACCCTTTTTATTAGGCAGAGAGATTAAGCCATATGCTACGGCAACGCCAAAAAACTGGTTAATTCTGATTCCGAAAGGATTCACAAATAGCAAGAATGAGAAAAAGAATGATCCTTGGATTTGGTTCAAAACCCAGTACGCTGCAATCGCTGAACATTTAGAGAAGCATCAACTCAAGGCAATGTCTAGGTCTGATAAGGGTGACTACTGGTGGGAGTTACGAGCATGTGACTACTATGAAGAATTTGAAATGCCGAAGATAATGTATCAAGTATTCCAGGTAAAGCCGTGTTTTATTTTCGATCAAAACAAGCTCTACTGCAATAATTCAATGTGGATAATTCCAAAATCGGACAAGATGCTGGTAGCAATATTAAACTCCAGGGTCGGATGGTGGCTAATTTCTAAGTACTGTACTGCAATTCAAAATGGCTATCAATTGATTTGGAAATACTTTGGCCAAATACCAATTCCGAAAGTAAATCCGCAACAAGCTAAGCTCTTAACAGATATAGTTGACCAGATTCTTACCTTGAAAAAGAACAATGTCAATGCGGATGCTGTCGCGTTGGAGAACAAGATTGATTTATTGGTTTACGAAATATATGGATTAACACAAGAAGAAATCAAAATCATTGAAGGCAACTAATTATGGCTCGCAAAAGAACTAACACAAATCTACCTACCTTCGATGAGCTGATCATCCCAACATTGAACGCACTCCAACTACTGGGAGGTTCAGGTACTATCGAAGAGATCAACGAGCAGGTTTATAAGATTGCCAGTATTGCCCCCGAAACATTGCAAATTCCACACGATGAGAATGGTCTTCAAAGCGAAGTAGATTATCGTCTGGCTTGGTCACGTACATATCTGAAAAAGTATGGCTTAATAGAGAACTCTTCACGAGGCGTATGGTCTCTTACCCAATCAGATTTGGACTTGAGTAAGGTAAATTCTGACGAGATTGTAAAGAAGGTAAGAGATCAGCATAGACGCCCCGAAGAAAAGCAAGGCTCACAAGCTGAAAAAACAGAAATAGAAATTCCGGAACAAACAGAGGATAACATCGATTGGAAGCAATCTTTGTTGAACAAACTTTTCAGCATTGATCCCGCTGCCTTTGAACGTCTCGCTCAACGACTTCTTCGCGAGAGCGGATTTGTTCAGGTAGAGGTTACTGGTAAATCTGGCGATGGGGGAATTGACGGGAAAGGAATTGTAAAGATCAGTGGCTTTCTCAGCTTTCACGTTATCTTTCAATGCAAGCGTTATAAAGGCTCGGTCACTCCAAGTCAGATCAGAGACTTTCGAGGTGCTATGCAAGGCAGAGCTGATAAGGGATTGTTCATCACAACCGGAACCTTTACAAGAGAGGCCATCAAAGAAGCCACTCGTGATGGCGCGCCACCCATAGACCTGATTGATGGTGAACTACTCTGTGATAAACTCAAGGAATTCAAACTGGGGGTGGAAACGAGATTCATTGAGGCCGTTGAGATAAAAACGGATTGGTTTGATCGGTTGTAGGTTGAACAGAACCGAAGATCAGATTAATTGTACTAATAAATTCTATGGTCAACATCGCGAACGATATTCTTTCAATCATAATGGATTACCGAAATGATTCCGGTATTCACTTGACCCGAGATAGCATCCTAAATTGGGCAAATCAATTTGATCAAGGCGATCGTCAATTTGTGCTCGAAGAATTCCGGCATTTATTAGATCAGAGTATCTACGTGTCCAAGGCTCAAGCGAAGGCCCAATTGCGAGACCGCATTGAGGAAATGCGAACCCATTATCAATACGCTAATACAAAAGCCTTTCTATCTGAAACAGTATTCCTTGACCTACAAAAAGAAGGTAAGAGTCAAAAGCATATTTTGGAATTGCTTGACGAAGTACTGCATGAAAACTATGGGGTTCGAACTAAAGATACTGGCAACTCGGCACAAAGAAATTATGTGTACTTTGACGATGGCATAAACACTGGAGGAACGTTATTCAATCAAATCAAGAACTGGCTTTTGATCGATAATAAACTTGGATTAGTTACAGGCCGAACCATCAGACTTATTGTAAGTGTATTTTATTATCATACATGGTCATGGGAGAACGTGAAGTGGCGCTGGAAGAAAGAACTTGACAACGACAAGATCAAAGACCGAGTTGATTTGTTTTATGATTACGTTATTGAAAATCATCCCAATTTTAATAACCAGAAATTTAATCTAGCATACCCTGCTGCCGGTCAACCTGGTGTTGTTACTAGCTTCCTTGCAAAACTCCACGATGGTGCCATAAATCACGAGAACAAAGCTTGTCGACCTGTAAATAAGCCATTGGCGGAGTCATTCTTTTCTTCTACACAAAACCGAGATAGATTTGAATCAATTTTGCTTGCAAAGGGGATTGGGATATTAAATCAGGTCAATAAAGCATACAAGCAACACCGTCCGTTGGGTGATGTTTCGCCTAGCTACAAGACCTATGGCACTGGTACGCTATTTTTTACTTGGAGAAATATCTCAAACACGTGCCCGCTGGTCTTTTGGTGGGAAGGACACGGCTGGCACGGATTATTTCCGCTACAAGGACGTGGTTGAATTGAAAAATTGATAACTTGACAAACGAACCTACTATGGATATTCGCGAATACCCGACCCACGCTGTGATCACCTTCAGAAGCACGAAGGAAGAATTTGGTGGACTTTCTAATATGGCACCTGGGTACAGCCTCAATGTAAATGGTATCATTATTCCATCCGCAGAACATTTGTATCAAGCTTGCCGATATCCGTTGTTCCCAGGAATTCAGGAAGAAATTATTCGTCAGGATAGCCCCATGACGGCCAAAATGATCAGCAAGAAACATTTGAAGTTCACCCGTCAGGATTGGAATGATGTAAGGTTTAGGGTCATGCGTTGGTGCCTAGAAGTTAAACTATCACAGAATTGGGGAAAATTTTCCGAAGTATTACTGAAAACAGAGAGCAAGCCAATTGTGGAAATATCACCTAAGGACAAGGTTTGGGCGGCAGTAAAAGAAGGCGATAAGCTTATCGGTACAAATGCACTTGGTCGCTTGCTTATGGAACTTCGTGAACGGTATGTTAAAACCAATAGCTATCACCCCTGCATTGACCCACCTCCAATAACCGGATTTTTGCTGTTTGGCAATCATATTGAGGAAGTCTGTCACGAGCATTTCGAGAATATATTCCTAGAAGAAGAGGTCTCTTGTTAATCGGTTTAGAGGTTTACCTCCTTCGAAAGTTCTTCATATCTACATAAGGCATTCGCCCACTGCATCTGATCAATTGTCCGACAGTCCGGTTGCAGTAACCCGTAGTTTGCAACTAAAATGCAAATACACTTCGCCCGGCTGGTGGCAACATTTAACCGATTCGGACTAAACAAAAAACTCATTCCATGGGGTGCATCTTCTACAGTAGAGGACGTCATTGAGTAAATAACAACAGGTGCCTCCTGTCCTTGGAATTTATCGACAGTGCCAATTTCAACTCCAGGCAGTCTTTCTCGAAGCGCACTCACTTGCGCATTGAAGGGCACGACTATGAGGATATGTTCCTTTTGAAGCGGTTGCGTTTTTCCCTTCTCGTCTGTCCATTGACCACCAGCTAAAAGCTTGGTAACCATGTTGCCAATAGCATCAACCTCTTCTTTTGATTTGCTTTGATTTCCTTTGTGGTCCACCGGTACATAAAAAAGGCCGGAACCATCAAAGGGTGTATTGCCGGAAATCACTTGCTTTTCCAATCCTGGTAAAGAGCGAAGTTTACCTTCATAAAATATTTCGGAAGTAAATCGGCAGATGTCGGGATGCAACCTTCGTGTAATTCCAAGAAACAAACCTCTTCCCTCCGGCATTGTTGGATGGCCTTCCAATAAATACGCCAGAGCAGCTACATCACTTCCTTCCGGATGTGCACCCTTCTGCGGTTGTTCGAGCTGTTGTGGATCGCCAAGAAGTATAAGATTCTTTGCGGCCCGTGAAGCTGCCAATACATGGGAAAGGGACATCTGCCCCGCCTCATCAACAAATAAGTAATCTAACCTTTCTCGGGAGTTACTTTCGGCCCAAAGCCAAGCCGTGCCACAACCAACTTTACCCTGAGCGAGACTTGCAATCACTTTATCAGATTTTGATTTCACTTCTGTAATTTCATCCGGGCAGTTTGCACTGGTTTCATTGACCTTGTGGACAAAGCCGATGGAGTAATTAAGTTTTTTAGCCTCTCGGATAATTGCAAGCGACAGATTCCGAATCACCTTGTGACTAACAGCCGTTATACCAACTTTCTTTCCTGCCTTTATTAGCTCGATAATCATCCTTGCTCCGGTATAAGTCTTGCCTGATCCCGGAGGTCCTTGAATGGCGAGGTAACTTCTGTCAAGCGTAAGCGCTATGCGAATAGCAGCCCCAACGGTATCCTCGCCTTCATTTGTAAATGCACCTTCTGTTCCATCGGAAAGCTTAGGATTTCTTCTCATCAATAAATCTTTGGCCGCGTGATCCGGCCATGTATGAGCTAACCCATATTCAGTAACATCGCTGGCAAGATCGAGGAGAGAGGTTTCAAGAGAACCTGCCCGAACAACATCCTTTACATGAACTGAGATTGGGTGTACATCTGCAGTTTTACCTGTCTTCTTAATGTCAATCGTAAAGGTCTCTAACGAAATAGCTTTGACTGAACCGACACCTTCACCTTTCACTTCCACCAGGTCGTCATCTTCATCAATGCTTAATTCTTGGGGAGGATATCTGTAACGATGCGTAACATTTCGTTCTCCTTTGTCTTTTGGCAGTTCCCCAATAAACTGCAACCCTGTTATTGCTTTTCGTTCGTCCAAAAGATCTTCATATTCTAGCTCATGTACTCGAAAGTATTCCCACCAAGCACTTTTGTCTTCTCGCCTGAAGTATTCTATTTGATGAGCCAGTAGCCACAGGACTTGTTGTTCGTCATTCCATGTTGCCCTTTCCTCCGGTAGCTGACTTGCTAGAGCTTTGAAAATTGCCGCTGAGCGAGTATCAAGTTGCTGAACGTTCTCATTTGCTTCGCCAGTTTTTAATTCTGGTCGTTGAAATTCATTTCCTGATTTGATAAGAATTGCTCTCAAACTTTCAAGCCACTTGTGCAACGCTTCAGTTGCTAGGCAATCGTCTTCGTTATAATCTTCTACAATTTGAATTGCTTCTTTCGATACAGATTTGAAATCATTCAATTCAAGCGCCACTTCAATAGATTTTCTTGCAACGCTGGCGTCATGCAATACAACTTTACGAGTATACCTTGTAAATTTTTCAAGTTCCTTTAGAGAATAGCTTTCAACACTAGCCAGCAATGCCTCCTTAAATACTGAGTGAAGATCGATAAATCGTTCCGCACGAAGTAAGTCATCAACCTCTTTTTCGTACACAGCATGTACGCGTGCCAGGCGCTTTACGGCCGAAGGTTCATAAGGAGCAAAATGGTAAATGTACATTTTAGGGAATCGCTTCCATCGCTCTGTAAGAAACTGCATGAAGTGTTCAAACGCTTTCTTTTCTTCAACCCGATTCGTGGACCAAATCCGCGAGTAAACTAAACTATCTTTTTCTTTATAGGCGTAGCCAAGAACATATTCAAGTCCTCCTTCCTGATAAAAAGCATCGCCTTCTATATCGAAATAGATATCACCATCATTTGGTTCTGGTAAGCGATTGAGGCCACGACCTGCTTCGATGGGTAGAGTTCTGTGAAGTAAACTATTTTGTGATCGGCCTTCTAATTGAATCTTTGCTTGCGACTGTTTTCGGATGAATGTTTCCTGATTGCCACGGGTTGGTTTTTCAAGTTTTTCGGTTTTTGCAAATTGTTCCAGGGTTTGAATCTTTTGTTGTTGAAGTTCAATTATGTGAAGGGAACGAATACCGGCAACCAGGGAGAGGTGGTCGTCATCGTGTCGCTTTTTGTCGCACACCTGCCACCATTTACAAATGTTACAATGCTCAGTTGGATCGGGGTAGGTGAATAGCTCAGGGCCACTCATTACTTGTTCAAAATTCTTCTTCACAAGCCTGTAATACGCTTGAAATTCGGCAAAGCGATACTCTTCTGAAGGAAAATTATGTCCGGGCTTAACCACATGCATTTTCTCCGGAGAGCTTCCTTGTAATATCGAAAGCAAATTAGTGTAGAGGCATAACTGAAGGATTGTAGCTGCTCGGGTATTTTGAGCGAGCTTGGTATCCTGCACTTCATACATCCAGTTGCCGAACTTGCTTTCACCTAGTACCTTCATTAAGATGTCTGCATGGCCAGACCAGTGTCCATCTTGCATCTGTGCTTGGACGATAACATCGGTACCGCTCGCCATAGCTTCGGTAACTTTTTCAGCAGGTTGACCATTTAGATTTACTACCCTCAGACCTTTCTTAGATAGAAATTCAACGTAAGCCACTTCGTGTTCATGACCACGCTGTATAAGAACATCTAATGAAGGGTCGCGCCAGTTCGGTTTATCGATTTCCTTCAGCGCTGCCTTTCGCTCAAGCTGTGTAAGGTGAGCACAGCTTAAATGATTAGATAAGTCGGTAGCGGCTAACGTCAAGGAGTTTGAAGAATAATTCACAGCTAAGTTAGGTTTCTAAATCTAGTGGTTCATACAGAAGTTATGATTTTCTACCTTTCATCCCAGAGATGTCCCCGTTTCTGGGATTTTGGCAAAAACAGTATATTGAATAAAGATATGAATTGATTTGGCAAGCTGGTCTACTATTCATCCCCATCAGAGTCACCAGTCTTTGCGACTCTGATGCTTTTGATATACCCATACTTGGCGCAAATCTTCAAGCGTTGGTTGTGTGGGACCAGGACTTGTGCCCTTTTCTTCTTTGTTGAGTCACCAACTGTTTCTTTAAATAAGTACGTTTAATCTATGGCAGATAAGGTATTCAAGTTCAAAATGGATGATGTTGTGAAGCTGACGGATGAATTTTGTATTCAGTACGAATATCTGTCAGGCCAAGCATTTATAGTCATGGAGCTGCCAACGGAATTACGCCCAACGTATAGGGTGAAGAACATAGCTGGTGGAAGTACTCAATATTACTTCTACGAAGATAACATGCTCATAAACGAGCCCCTTTCTGGGTTGGGGAGAATTGGAATCTTCAATTAAGGTGAGTTTAAATTTTCCATTTCTTCTCCCTGATAGTCACTGGCACAAGGGTCTCCCTTGTGCGTTGAACATTTCAAGCATCCTGCTTTATTCTTCGAACAGTCAAATTACAATTCGACTATAGGTACCGTTCAATATTTTGAGTAGAATAGTGAAACAGTTTTTGAAACCAGGCATCAACCCAGAGACTTGTTTTAAGTATGTCATTCAAATCATAAAACTCTGAATGGTCCCTATTACGAAACAATAAATCACGTTCAGTCCTGGTAGGGTTTTCGAATAAATGACGAAGTGCCCATCCTTTAAGCTTTTCAGTATAGTAGTAAACTCGTTGTTCGCTAGCAATAGATTTTCCGGGTTCTCCGCTGTCAGATATTTCAAAGAGTTCGAAGGAAGCGACAACATCTTGTGTTGTCATAAGAGGATGAAATAGATCAGGAAGATCAAGCTTACACTCCAACAGATACCTACCTATTCGAAACTGGGAGCAGTTTTGATATTCTCCAAAAGGGTATACAGCGGTCGTAAAACCTATTCGTTCAGTAAGAAACTTCCTTTTTGTATTAAAGAACGTCTTAAAATCATCGATTTCATTCTTTGCGCTTTCAATAGCTTCAGGTGATTGTTGAAGTAATACAGTCGATTTTTTTTCATCAATTCGACTTTTAAAATGTTCATACCGGTCTTCAACGGTCAAGGCCTTTATGGTACCACCCAGTTCGGATACCTTAAACTCAATAAAATGAGCCAACTCCTCAACTGAAAACCGGAATGGACTGGCATAAATCTTCGTTGATGGATACCATGGCGGAATTTCATCTTGAACCATCGGAATAATTACTATAAAACCAAAGCCATCGAATTTGACCTTGTCTATAATGGCATTGCGCTCAATGTCGGTGTAAAAGGAATTGCTCCATTCGCTTCGGGAAAGGATAACGACAACTCTACTCTGTGCTTTGAATATGTTAGCAAAAGCCTCTGGTCCTGACTTGCTAATTAGCTCACTCTGGTTTGTTTTATAGAAGAATATTTTCAAACCCGGATTTAATGCTTTTACAAGTTTTTCAGCAAATTCAATATCCTGCTGGCAAAGTGAAATCGCTATATCATAATTGTATTTTTCTATTAACTCATTTGTCATGGTGTATAAATCAGGTTACTTTCGAATAATCCCGACTCTGTGCTGTCATAACATTTTGGTTAAAATTCCCCCAAGAAAAGCCAACACCGATTGAGCACCTTCTTTAATGTTTTGCCAACGAGTCGGTACTGTTTCGGTTGTCACTTCTGCAACGGCAAAAGTCTGCTGCTTTAGGTCAACAGCAGTCGCTAACATTTTTTCGGTATGTTCATTTTGTTGCTTTTGAAGGGCGTAGATGAAAATAAATACCACGCCAAGTACAAACGCCAGGGCAAGAAGGAACTTTGGTATTGCGTTAAGAATTGTAGTAAGTGTTTTCATATCATTCTTTTTATGGTTTCAACGATCAGCAGTAATTGAGTTTATTCTTATCAAAATCCTTGTCGATATATTTCTGAATCGACTTATACGGAAGTTTGTTCTTGTTAGCAAGTACCTTCTGGATACATTCATCACATTCATCCAGTGTAATAAAACCTTTCAAATATCCGATGGCCAGAATGTCCATCGTGGTTAGGTAACGGATACCATGTAGTTTGCAGTAATCTTTCGTATCCGCGAGATTACTACTGGCCAGTATTTTTTTCTGGTAACGGCAAATCGCCAGGCAACCACTTTCTCCTTTCCCTTTCGTTTCTTCAGGCGGGCATACTCGCCAACGATTTCAATATTCGTGGGGAACGCCATCTCTTGTACAATTCCCATTTGTATCATCATGTCAATTTGCCCGCCTGTTAACGATCTTAACTCCTCAATAATAACATCCAGGAAAAAGACTCTTTTTGGAAACAGTTCCTGGAGCAGACTCATCCTTTCAGCAAGGCTTAGATGAATCAGCACATCCGTATCAACCAATATGTGTGTTTCATCCTTCATCGTTTTCGTCCCCAGCCGGCTGCTGCAACGGGTTGATGCCTATGGCATGCATCAATTCCAGGTAATGTGACTCCGATATCTTTTCGGCTTGTAAAAGCCGTTGAGCCATCGCGCCATAATCGCCAATAACTTCATTTTCATTTCCAGGTGTATAAAGCGCAGGAGCATATCCATTTTGTGTGGCTCCCTTAATTACACCGGTCTTATACTGATCAAACAAACGATCATCGATAAGTCCGAGTTTTTTGAAACGGACAAGTAAGGCATGTCTGGAAACAGAATAAATATTTTCAATCTTAAGTATTGTCTGAAGGGAAATGTCAGTTCCTCTTTTTAGCTCATCACTGGGTATCAAATGACAAATCCCATCTTCTGGTAACAGCAAAAAAGCAGCAAACCAGTCAGCCTTGTATTCTTCTGGATGTCGCTTGTCAAACTTTCCTGTGCTGCACGTCTGTGATGTAAAGTTCTCCTGGATAAAAAGGTGATAGAGTTCGTGCGCCAGGGTGAAGTGCTGTTTACCAATACTCTGGGTGGTATTGACCATAATGAAACGGTGATCATCAGCCTTTAAAGCCATCCCGGAAAAATCACCTGACAGCGGTCTGAAAAGCGTCAGTACGTTTAACTGCAACAAAAGACTTTTTAATCGAATGGGCTCCGTGCTGCTGAGCCCATTCGATCTGCGGAAGTCGAATGCCTTCTTCTCCAATTCAATTTCTGTTTTACTTTTCGCCATCCTGGTTAATTCGGGTCATCTTCAAATAATTCTTCACTACTTTCTGAAACTCAGCGATGCTTTTCAGGTCCTCCGGTTTTAATTCATCCGTCCGGAAGGCAAATGCCAGCGTTGCCGCTTTCATGGTGCTGGAATCCTCCATCAGATCGGATACCTCTACATGATAGAGGTCGGCCAGTTTTTCGAGATGCAGCAGGGGTATCTCGCGTTCAGCGGTTTCATAATAGCTGATCATGGGCCGTTTTACGCCTAGGTAGACAGCTACATCTTCCTGGGATAGTCCGCGCCTTTCACGGAATGCTGCCAGATTTTTTGCAATGTTTTCATACGGATTCATAAGGTGGGTTAAGTTTCTAAAAGCTGTTACAATATAACGTAAAATTATATAAATAGTTACAATTGTAACTAGATTAATAATATGTAATACGTTGATTATAAAATAAATATAAATTTTATCGTGTTACATAATAGTGATAATTATATAGTTTTAAACCGTTAGCCTGGGGGAAGGAAGAGCACATATTTCTACTACAATCCTTTCCCGTTTAGCCAAATTTGGCCTCCTACAAACTATTCCAGAGATAGTATTTTACTAAATATATTAGTTTTTATAAGTTTGAGATACACTAACCATATTAGTTTATGTGTTCCCACAAATCGCAGGTCAAGGAAGCGGAGTACCTCGCTGAATACTATTCGGCAGCCTACACCAAAGTATTGGATGAAATCTATCGCGGTCACTTCCACGAAAATGGTTTTGACTTTCTGCCGTCTCCCATCCTTACGGCTGAAAAGCCAAATGAATTGACCATGTACAATTGGGGATTCATACCCTGGTGGTCGAAGACGCTGCAGGATGGTTTGCAACTGCGGGCACAAACCTTGAATTGCATCAGCGAAGAAATGTTTGGGAAACCATCGTACCGCGATTCCGCGAAGGAGGGTAAGCGTTGCCTCATACCGTGTACCGGTTTCTTTGAATGGCGATGGAACAATCCCGCAGACAAGAAAAGTGATAAGGTACCGCACTACATTTTCCTCAGAGATCAATCGCTGTTTTCGTTGGCGGGTTTGTATAGCAGTTGGGTTGATAAGTCTACCGACATCAGCTATCACACCTATACCGTCCTCACCACAAAAGCAAATTCCTTAATGGAAGATGTTCACAACACCAAGAAACGACAGCCGGTCATCATACCACGGGAATTTGAAAAGGATTGGTTAAATCCGAATCTCACGAAAGACGATGTGTTGGCACTATGCCAACCCATTGCCGCTGAGAAAATGGATGCGTACACCATCAGCAAGTTGATTACTTCCCGCAAGGAAGAAACAGACGTGCCGCAGGTATTAAAACCCTTCAAGTACGAACCGACAACACTATTTTGAATTTTAAGCGATGCATTACGTGGGGAAGGAGCGAACGGAAATCAGTGTTTGCCCGGATGAATATCAGCGGGTGGCCGATAGTGTAGACATACAAAAAGCATTTGACTACATGGAGAAAGAATTCCATCTGTCGAAAGTGTTTCGAAAACAGTTCAAAGCGTATTTGGCGAAATGCCCGCGTGAAAGAACGGAGGCGGAGGCCTTTGTGAGGTTTGGTAAGGAATTTTTTGAAGAAGCACTAAACGTAATCATTCAACGGAAACATTCCGTGGTGCTGATTTTTGGATACATCCTGAAGGATAAACTCGCGGAACGAAAGAAAGAATATGATGCCAACAAGCGGTTCTATCGAAGCGATGAATGGAAAAAATAACGGCATATATGGGAAAGGTTCCAGTCAACCCACCGATTGAAAGAATACAGATACAATTGTATTGGAAGGATAAAGGTGTTGAAGGCTCTAATGGCTTTGACACCGTTCAGCAATTTGCCCAATTCCTGAAAGACAATCCGCTCTTGGCGGAAGCGGTGGGATATGTGCCAAAAAAGAAAACGAGGTAGGGCAAATGGTGATACGCGCTTACCTGGGTTTGGTCTTTTTATTGTACCGGGTCGTCAAGACTTCCAACAGGAGGGATGCAACGCTGCTAAAAAAAATGACCACGGCAATGAACGTTCCCACGAGAAGAATTCTATTGCGGATGAGGGAGGTTTCCTCCCACAACAATGAATTTTGGGATGGTCCACCTAAATAGTTTAAGATATCTCCGGAAGTAAAGGTGGGCTTTGCTCGATGGAGGGAGTCACCTAGCCACGAATATGCATCGCCTTTTACCAGGTAGGTATCACCATCAAAGACACGATACCGAAATACACGACCTTCATAGGTGCCTACATGCACCACAAAGGCAGCAATCAGAAACACGGTAAGGACAACCGAAATTAACTGCGCTTTTTTTCTGATCATGGTATTCCAAGGTCCTTTCAGCAGAAAGGACACCAGCAGGTTAATGATCAGGGCGATCAGAAAACTGAAGCCGAGATAACGGGTTGTCAGTTCATCAACGTTAAAGATTTTAGCCATGGCACCCCCGAAGGCAGTGAAGAAGAGGGTAACAACAGCAATGCGATATTTAAGAAAGGTGATCATGCCTAGCGATAAATAAGAAGCGTATAAATGTCGTCTTTGAAAAGATTTCCTTTTTGGCGTACGGTGCAGGTAGTGAGATCATACAAGCGGTCTTGTACGATGGTTTCCTGTTCATCTAAACTTTTAAGTCTGAAATAGAAGGTTGCCGGTTGAAAAATACCTTCGGCTGTGGAGGCGGGTGTTCCCAGCCGTTTCCAGATAAGCTCCTGGTGTTGCATGAGTGGATTGTCCACATCAATAGCACGGGCGTAAAATACCTGGTACTTGCCGGATTCAAAATTTCCCTGCCCACTCTTCATCACAACAACCTGAACGATAGCCTCGGTGAAATTGGCAAAGACGTAGGTGGTCTTGGCCGGGCTGATTTCTATTGAGGCATCAAGGGAAGCCCAATGCAGCAGGCGATCATTTTTGTTTCGGAGGAGTGCGCGTTTCAATTTATCTTCCTCAACAACAAAGGGCAGTACTGTATTGCATAGTTCGGTTGCATGCGTGGCGTTCAGCAGGGTAAGGTCTTTTGCATGGATGCTGGCGTTCAGCGCTTGATTTAAGCTGGCGATGTACGTGTACAGGTAGTCGGCAAAGGAGAAACCAATTTTCGAGACCTGCGCTTTCGCAGTCGAGAGTCGATTCGAGAGATCAGCAAGTTTCAGGGCGAGGTCGGCATTTTCTTTTTTTGCGTTGAGGCTATCCTTAAATGTCCCGTTAAACGTTTTAGTCACTTGCTCAAATTCCTGGATAGCCCTTAGAAGGTTTGCACTCGAAGTTTTCTTGGGTTTACGCCTGGCTTTGTATTGACTGACTACATGCCGGTGACATTTACGACCGGGGGGTGGGATCGTCATGGTTAGGGCATGGGTTAACACCGCCTCAGATTGATCACTCGCGAAGCGATAGGCATCAGGCGTTTGCACCAGCCTGTTTTTTTTAAGAAAAGGATTCGCAGAAGCCCGAAGGGCGGCAGCACTATCAGCAGGCGTAGAAGAGTTTGGCTTCTTCCGGTATACCCCACCTATGCGGGTAGGCCTGGATACTATTGTTAAGGGTCCTCCCTCTGATGTGAATATCCAAGCATCGCGAAAGTTTCCCGTTGCGCTTCTTCGGAGTTCATCGCGAAGGCTACGGGCATCTTCCATCGTTTCCACTTCAAAGCCTAAATAATAGCGATCTGCTCGCTCATTCGAATAAATCCACGGATCTCCTAAATCCTGAACGGGTAGTTGATACGTTTTCGCATTACTGAGCTTTTGAAATAATCCAATAATAACGTAGTAGAAATCATGCTTTGCCGGTAGGGTATCCGGTGAAGGTGCGGGCCGGATAAAGGATGTGTCCTGTGCAATTATGGGTTCGGCATCAATAACAGCACACGGAGATTGATAAAAGAACAAAACGAATAGTACAGTAGCCGCTATTATTGTTGTTCTCATGGTTCGTTGATACGCCTGAAAGAAATAGCCCATCACCTCCTTCGCAAGGAGAAAGTGATGGGCTCACCACATTAAAGATAGCTGAATCTAAGCAGTTTCAAAATAGCAGCTTTGAAAGGCCTAAACTGATCTAGTACATTTTTACTATACCTAAGATTAGCCTATTTCAAAAAGACTTATCTTAGAAAAGCATTTCATAACAACGAAATGGTAACGGTAGAGAGGGTTCAGGCAAGACGTGCCAGCATCCTCTCTTTTTTCGTTTTCAAAACATTTCTACGATTCGCTGTTGCCCCATTCGTTTTAATCTTCGAATAGAAGATGAATAAAGGCAATCACACTGCGCTCTTCCAAGAGAGAATATAGAAACTCCCATCTTATTTACATTGCAAGTTGAAACACTTTTATTTCCTTGAACGAATAGTACAATTTTACTAGAGCCTAAACAGGAAGCTTAGAATTTTTTTTATATAGATTTATTTTAGCATCAATCCTGATGGGGGCCGCTCTCCTGGCCTGTGTTGTTAGCCTGTTAATGATGTGACGTAATCTTGTTCCTAACCTGTTGAACGGAGATCATAATGAAAGACACCATCACACTCTCAGAGGCATTGCTTGCACCTTTGAATTCTATTTTTCAATCACAGATTCATGCCTCTCGGGCTTTCCTGGGTTATCTTTTTCAAATGGGTTTTCGACATATCTATACAGATCAGGATAAACGAAATCTAAAAAGAAATTTTCTGGAAGCAATTAATAAAGGTGGTCGCACCTTCACGGAAGTGGAAGTTGATAATTTTTTCGGGCCCGCCACCACCGATTCAACCGGAACTCCTTGGGAAGATTTTCTGACACAAGCAAAAGCGAGTGCTGCATTTAAAGAATCCGAAATTGACGAACTGGAAGAGACTTTTAAAATACTGAAGAAGATAAAAGACGAAGACGATGACAAGAAAAGGATTAACGAATTGAATGAAGCGATAAGTAAGCTGCTCAGTAAAGTTAATCTGGACTCAAATGATGAATCGGAATTGCATAATGCGCGCACTGAAATTGCCAGCCTGAAAAAGAAGTGGCCTGACTTATATATACAGGAAATAGGCTATTTGGATCAAAACAACAACGAGCGCATCCTAAGAATTCCAAACCTGGCGCTTTTACCGGTAAAGCCACTGGCAGTTCAAAATGCAAACTTCAAGTTTGAGTTAAAGATTACAAAAAATTCAAATACAACGGATTCCATCCGACCTGAAACCAAGGCGGAGGTTAAAAGGCCTTGGTTCTTAATAAAAGATCCCAAAGAGATTGAAGGTGAGTTTGTGTCTTCCCAAAAAGAGGACTCTGTTGAAAAGACAATTAAGGTTGATGTAACCGTGGGTACCGTAGATCTTCCGTATGGACTAAGTAAATTAATCAGTGCACTCACAAATATTTCCGAAGACAGTTCAAGATCAAACCCACCTAAATAAAAAATCATGGCAAATGAAAAAGAGGATGCAAATGCAAAAGCTGATGCAAATGCAAAAGATGAATCAAAGCAAAATGCTGTCCAACCCGTAGAATCTGATTTCACGGCTGCAGAGTTCAAGCAACTCCCATTAGACTTTATCATAGCAGCACCATTGTTAACCACCATCCATGCGCATAGGCAGGCGGCCGAAACCACATTGGATTTCATTAAAGGGCTCTTGAATAAAAATGGTCAAATGGACACGGTCACCTTTAATATGGATGTGAAAAAACTGGATGCCAATCAGCAGGAGTCCTGGGTAAAACGCCAGGTGACGGTTCCGCTTATTACACTCGTAAAAGTTCCTAGCCTGAACTTCGATTCCTTAAGCGTAAGTTTTAACTACAACATCAGTCAGGTTGTAACCGAAAAAAGAGCAACCAATAGTAAAGTCAATTTGGAAGTTGGGGCCAAAGGAATTTTGAAGGGGCTTATTGGCGCATCCCTTACAGGCTCTGTGGAGCACACGCGGTCAGCGGAAAATACGTCAAGCCGAGGAGGATCATTGGAAATCAAGCTGCATGTGAGCGAGTCATCGATGCCGGCTGGTTTGCAAAAAATCGTGAACGCATTGGTTGAAAATATTAAAGAGGAACCACTTGTTGAGAACAAAAAGTGACGTCTCCCATGTACCGACCATGAGCAGTAAGTTGATGAAGAATTTTTCGGCAACATTACTTCAGGAGGTTATTCGTGCCGATGTTTCCATGCATGCCATGCAGATTGATGCCTGGCAATGGTTTTCTCAACACTTACCAAAAGGTGAATTGATTAATCCTGACTTGGGCGATGGTATTCAACGCAATCTCTATCTGGCGCTAAGCGATGTAAACCTGACTTTTCATGTTAAGCCCCTACGCCTTTCTTTTTGGAAAAGATTGGTGCTGGCGTGGAAGCTGGTCACGGGAAGAATGGCTGTAAAATTTGATCAGTCATTCGCCTATCAATGCTGTCCAGCATCCGATCCACTGTCCATGAAAATGGAGATCCGTATTACCCGGTTCAAGAATGGAACAGTAAAAGCGAGTTATGCACCAGCCGATGAAGCAACCGCAGAATTGATGAAATAATCCCCTGTATGAATCCTTGGATACTTCAACGCATCTTCTCCCGATATAACATTCCACGTGGTTTCAAGGACGGAATAAATCAAATGGGTGATCGGGTTTTGACGCAACCCGGTGAAACACTTATCGGAGCAAGCCACCGGTTGGGTGTTGTCGATTTAGGTGAACTAAAGCAACAGAATAAAACGTACAACGCCAGCGCTGCTGAACCTCAGGTTATACGGGTGTCAGGTCCACCGGAGATACTTCCACCGGAAGTTAAGAGAATAATAGTGGCGATGGAGCGTGCAGGATATGTTGTAAACAAGGACGATACAAAAAATTATAACCTCAATATAGTTGGCCTACGGAATAACAGCACCGAATCCAATCGATTCGATGATGAGCTTTGGGTATTCTGGAAATATGAAAACCGGTGGTCACTGAAAAAGTTTAAGATCACCACCGATCCCGGGCTTAGTTGGCTGCAGGCACCCGGTCGGAAAGAAGGAACGGCAATTTTAAAGGAGGGTCAATACAAAGACTCTCATCAATTGGGTAAACACCGGGGACAGTATGAAGCACTCGTTCAAGCCTCACCCGTAACAGTAATTAGGGATTTTAACCGAGACAATAAACTGGACTTTTCTTCAGGGAAAACACAAACAGGAATATTTGGAATCAATATACATCGGGCCAACGAGAAGGTAGAGTCTCAGTTAGTGAATAAGTGGTCGGCAGGATGCCAGGTGTTTGCAAATCCGAATGAGTTTGAAGAATTCATGAAGTTGTGTAAGCTACGCAAAGCGGAATGGGGCGATCGCTTTACCTATACCTTGTTGAAAAAGGAAAGCATTTAGTTTTTAAAAAGTAATCACTACACGATGAAATCACCGATCACATTTTTCCTGGGAGCAGGAGCATCCAAGGCTTTTGGTCTTCCGCTCACCAACGAAATTTTCCCAAAATTCTGGAAATGGATTTGGCAAGGTAAAACACTGCGAAAAGATCAGCGCAATCTACTGTTTGATATTTTTGCTGTACTCTACCCGGGGTTGAAAAGAAACACACCAGCCGCTGATCTGCCAGGTATTACTGAAATTCTGTCAATCCTCGACCATTTTATCAATGCCAATAATATTCCTGTAAAAGGCCTTTCCAGGAATCAATTAATTGAGGGGCGTCTGGCATTGGAGATGGGAGTCATCGATGTAATTCAGGAGTATTACTACTACAATGAGGAAAGGGAAGAAGACGTTCTCTATGATAAGTTTATTGGAATGCTAAACAAAATATCCCGCCAGCGAAAAGTAAATATTATCAGTACAAACTATGATATCCTGGTGGAGTATGGAATTTTTTATGAAAAGTATAAAGGCAAAGAAAGGCAATTTCTTGAAGAGGTTGACTTTGGCGTTCGATGGCGAGATCCGTTCACAACGAGAACGCGAACATACAATCCACCAAAGGAACCAAGCTTTAGCATTTATAAACTACATGGCTCAACGAGCTGGTTAACCTGTGACCTTTGTAATCAGCTTTACATCAATTTATACGGTAGTGTTTATCATCAGATACAGTACATACAACCGCGTGAAACAAACACCTGTCATTGCGGGCACTCGAGGCTAAGCTCGGTGATCGTTTCACCGTCAACCGAACGAGATGTAAACGATACAAATCTTAAATATATATGGAATGCAGCACTCGAGGGTCTTCGAACTTCTGGTGAATGGGTCATTGTCGGGTATTCGTTGCCGGCAGAAGACCTAAATATCCGATCCATTCTAACACGGGCTTATGTTGGAAGTGAGCGAAAGCCGAAGGTTACTGTGGTTCAGCGAGGCGATAGCACAAAGAAGCGATATGAACATCTTTTTGGAAAATTCAATTTCATGCCCGGTGGTTTTAATAAATACATAGAGAGTTATGCATAAGAAATGGCTAATAGCATTGATCATGCTGCCATCACAAGCTGTACTGGGTCAATCACAAATACCAAATTCATTTTCACTTGTTCCGTACGCCCCTCGTTTGGTTGCCCAGAAATCACCCAACTGTTTCTCGTATGCAACGGCACACATTGCATTAACAACACAAATCGCTTTTAGGAATGGTATCATGAATCCGGATTCAGCCCAATCCTTTTCCCTCGGATTTGTGGATGGTATAATTGCTGATCTTGGCCGCAAAAAGGTATTGCAAGCTGCAATAGACCGATGGGGTGGAGACCCTGGCGACTATAATAATCTTGATAACGCATTTTTGATACTCATTACGTATGGCACAGTACCGTTTTCAGAGTTCCCATATGTTGATGAGAAGAGTTCTGCAAAATATTACAGAAAAAATAAAAGCGTTTGGAAAAGCAAACCTACAACAAAAATTAAAGATCGAATTGAATTGGTAAAACCTGCTGATCTGAAAGACGAAACCACGATTAAAAACCTCACCTCATACCTGGGGCGGGGCATTCCCATTATCTGCGCAATCAATCAAGGTGAGGCGGTATGCAATGTGGAATTCGCTGGTGATGCTGCATGGGGCGATAACCACATAGTAACCCTCATGGGGTATGATTCTGATAAGCGATTGTTTATAGTTCGTAACAACTACGATTGCTGCAATTGCAATATTGAAATTGACTACCAGAGGTTCCTTCGAGCCCTTCGATGGGCGTATGTGCTGGAACTTCAGGATTCCAATTGAAGTGTTCGATCGAGTGAAACGAGTTCAGGAGGATGCCGAAAATCCAAAGAAGAGTAGGCGACAAATTCACTATCATGGCATTATCGGATGATGATCTGAAGGAACTAAAGAAAGTAATTGATGAGCGAAGAGAAATTGAGATCAAAGCGCGAGAAGAGGCATTGAGTTGTGTGAAGGCATTTTTAAGTGATCCGGGCAGGATAATTACGTCTGCTGAGGAAACGGCAATCAAACAAGTAACAAGAAAATTCAATTGGGGAATAATCATGATCACGGCTGCCACGGCCATTTCTGTGGGATATATCGCGAACCAGTATGTCAACACCGTGGAAGATCGAGGGAGAGAAGCCATGGTGGCTTACGAAAAGAGGATCGATAATTACCAACGTAAATTCGATTCCCTTCTTGTTGTCTACAATGAAAAGATGAATCAGTCGATTGATAAAACCCTGGCCGAGAAGGAGCATTCGTTGAATAGTTATGTTCTTAAGAATGAAAAACGGGTGGATGATTTTTCAGATCAGGTCATTCGGGAAAGCAAAGACTTTTATAAATATGCTGGACTTTTGGAAGGGTTCCTGAAGAATAGTGAGAATGAGATGGCGAAGTTAAAAGTACTTTCTTCCGAATCATCAAAACTTCAATCCAGTATGATAGAGCAACGGGATAAATTGGCATCAATTAACAGAGAAATTCTGGAGAATGAAAAAGTGTTAGAGGTGTTAAGAAATCCTAAAGATCATTTTGTTGTAAACAATAAAGGAAACGGGTCAACACTGTTATTGGGAAACTGTTTTCTTCAGTGGGGGATTGGTAAGACAACTTCAAAAGGGTTAACTAAAATAGTATTCGATAAGCCAATAAGATCGGCATCAGCGTCTGTCAGCCTAATTGGCGAAGACTTGCAATACAATGCATTTTGTATCCTGAAGTCACTAAGCGATACGGAAGCGGAATTTGTTTTGATAAACCCCAAAGGAAGCGGATGGGAGCAGTTGGGTGCAAATTATCGATACCTCATTGTTGGTGAAGTAAAGTAAATACTAATACGTTCTATCCCCGGTATCTTAATTTGAAGGTAGCCTGACGAATCCAATAGCCAAGTACAAATAATTCAAAAATCAGACCTAATCCCTTTGTCCGTATCTCCCTATCGATCTGTGTCAAGTGCGTTTAGAACCTTTGAGTCACTGGAGTTCACAAGATCAAAGTAAGACCCGTAACGGCCCGAATCTGCTACCTGGTCTTCACCCATTTCTTCCGCAACCACTCCGGCTTCCGGATATCAACTGAATCACCATAAACAAACAACGTCTCTACAAGTTCATCCGTAACGACAACATTCAATGACACCAGCACCCCATCATCCGTTTCACCGCTAATGCGTTGCGTGTGATGCAACTTCTTCCCGGTAAAGAAAAACGAACAGTTACGGTCAAACCACAGTTCGATGTGTTCTACAGGACCCAGGCCAGGTTGTGCACCATAGGTATGCACAAAGTAGTTCTCGCGGTCCAAAAGTGAATTAGGTCGAAAGGATACAGGCGCACGTTTCAGTGTGGCAATGCGATCCAGACCGATCGCCACCAAGGCATGGGTGTGTTCTAAACACCCGGCAACATACCAGGCGTTGTCTACGCGCTTGAGAAAATAGGGGTGGAGGATCATTGGTTTACGGTAAAAGGTATTGCCGGTAATCCACAGCGGTGTCTTTTCGCAGATAGCAGTATAGAGTGTGTCGAAGTGGGGAAGGTCTGCACAGTACACCGGACTTTCTTCATGCACGAGCGCGAGCGGCAGTTCGCGCTTCAAAAAGCGACTCACTTTTTTCAGCACACCATCAAATTGACGGAAAATGCCGGAGCCGTGATAGCGATGAAGTAATCGTGCGCTGTGATGCAAGGCGTCAAGGTCTTCATCGCTTAATGGAAATGACTCCAGCACAAAGTTCGGATCGGTGTAATGATAGCCTTTCTCTTTTGCACAATAGACGATGGGGGCCCGGTAGCCCAGGCGTTCATCAAAGCGCATGGCATGAAAATCATTTTCAAGGGTGCGCTTGTCCACGATGAGATCGTGTTCGCGTAATTTTTCAACAAGCTCTTCCAAAGTCCAGTAAGGTTTGGCGCGACTCGACAGGCAGGTGTGAATAACGCGGTAACGTAACAATAATTTTTTGGTAACAGGCATAACGGTAAAATGTTGATGACACAACTAAAATAATTAAAACCTATGCTGCCCCGACAAAATACCTGAAAAGTCAGGTATACCATGGACAGAAGGAATCTTGGGTGAATCTTGGGTGAATCTTGGGTGAATCTTGGGTGAAACTTGGGCCTACATTTTTCTGATTAGAGACCTGCCTCGCATTCTCACATCCGGCAACCGGTAGAAAGAGTTTGTCAAATTTTTTTTAAAAATATTTTTCCTCCGAAACAAACTGCGGGACTCGCGAAGTTGCTTTGTATCGTTAGCCAGAAATAAGGATGATCATCGCGGCAAACGAAAACATTTTTTAAACTTAAAAGTAAAGTTATGAGCAAAGTAGATTTAAGTGCCTACGTCAATGGCATTGGCGGAAAAGTAGGGAACAACACCGTCTTTCGCAGAGTCGGCAAGCGCACCATTCTGGCACAGCGACCGAAGAAAAAAGAAAATCCGGATCCTGTAAAAGAAAGCGTGCGTTTGCAGCGCGACAAATTCAGACGTGCAGCGGCCTTTGCACGCGCGAAGATGAACGATCAGGCGGCAAAAGAGGAGTACAGGATGCTCGCCCAGGGTCAGGAGTTCATGAGTCCCTTTACGGCAGCTGTGCGCGATTACCTGCGACCGATTGAATTCTCGTCCGTGAAAACTGTAGGCTACACCGGCAAGGTGGGCGACAAGATTGTGGTTCAGCCGATGGACTACCGTAAGGTGAAGGAACTCGTGATCACAATCTTGCGGCAGGATGCATCCGTGGTTGAAAGCGGTGCAGCAGTTCTGCCGGAAGGTGAATTAGACTGGACCTACACGGCCACGCAGGTGAACGACCAGCTTGTCGGAGGAAAAGTCGTTATCCGCGCCATGGATCGCTCGGGCAAAGAAGCAGTCGTAGAAGTGAATTTGTAAAACGCGAGTAAGATCGGGCGGGAGCAAGAGGAAAGCCAGCGATAAATTCTTAAAGGTAGCTGCAGCCCATTTTTAAACTTCGCGAAGACTTGAATCGAGGCATCCCGATGCGCTCGCACGAATTCAAAATTCAAAAAGCGATTCGCCAATGCATGCCCAGCAGAATACCGGTGCACTCGTGGGCACGGCCGGTGGAACATTGCTGTCTTTGTTCGCCAGCATCCACGCAGACGATGTATTGAAAACCGTGATCCTGGCCTTTACCGGGGCCGTTGTAAGTTTCACGGCATCGATGACCTTGCGTTGGTTATCCCGTAAGATAACACGCAGGTAAACCCGGCAGACTTCCTTCGGGAAGTCTGCTTTTTAAAACCTAGTTACGAGACAAAAATAGATCACCTATGAAAAAGATATTGGTAAGAATCAAAGGCTGGTATCGTACGCTGGTGCCGTTGATTTCGAGGAGGATAAGACGAGGACAACCCACCACAAAGCAACAGCAAATGCGCCACCGATTTCGTAAAGCTGTGGCCTATGCAGTATCACGCACTGAAGCCGAGCGTGAGCATTTTGCTCGCCTGGCGTTGCAGCGTAAGCTTCCGAACGGATACATTGCAGCGATACAAGATTACCTGAGCAAGAATAGACCTGGTTAGTAATCAAACAGCGCGGGTGGCTTCATGGGAAGCCTCCCGTTTTTTTTCGAGTGACTGGTGGAATAGCCGCTGAAATTTGATTGTTCCAATCCTGTGGATGTATGAAACTATGGTCTTTTGACAACTTGATAATTTTTTAAGTATTGATTTATAGATTTTTGAGAGCTGCAATACCGGATTTTTCAGGTATTGAAAATGGTGTAATTTTTTAAACAACGTTTAAATTTTTGAATCCCTAAAATTGATTGCCTTTGTCTTGTCCTTGATACTATCGAATCATATAGCGTCCCGTTTTTGGAGATGGTATTGTGTGTAAAAAATGTGTCAGTTAATTCTTAACATTAATTTTATCTATTATGAAAATGAAGAAAATCTTTGGTTTTGTTGTTATCCTTTTGGTCGTTGTTTCGTGCAATGATGTCACTTTCCATGTCCAGGGTGTTAAAAAAAATAATGAAAATTCGGTTGAAGACATAAAGATTAGAGAGAATGTAAATGGCCGGCCAAAACCCAGTAATAAAACGTACATTCAACTCGAAGACGGAGAATACACTTCAGTATGTGACTATGTACCGCTAACACTAGGAGTAACATTTCCTCATCCAACAATTGTGGATCAGTCTGGAGTTACAGATGGAGAACCGATAATTGGATATGATTTCATTGACTCACGAGATTGGCCTGGGTCCCTTAACAAAATTGTGGGTGCAAGGTTTTCGATGATTCTTCCGACAGGGGATTTTGATCCGGTTACTATTGACGAAATTAGAAGCTATCACAATGCTTTGCAAATCTACTGGTTAGCGCTGGAAGTTTCGGATGATCAATCGGGCTTAATTCGTCCTGTTTTGAACACATCAAATCAAGGCTTTACACCAATTGAAGTAACGGGAATTGTTGTGAGAGACCATGAATCTCCTACTAATGCCTCAGTAATTTGGGATGATAATTATGTATATGAATCCCCAGCATTGCCAAATCCTGGCAATGGAATTTTCCTTGGTACCCTCCAAAAAAATGGGTTTAGCATTAAGTTCTATGCAAATGCTGATGAACCCGGAGAAATAAGTATTGGAACTGTAAGTAGCGTTGAAGTAAGAAACACATCTAATACCATAGTATCAGCTATACCTCTTTCAATCAAGTACACCCTAAATTATGATTTGGATAAGTATCATATGAAAGGGACTTTAAAAATTGGAACAACTTTTCTGCCAATAGATGATGATATATTAACAGCGTGGTAGATAAATAGAGTGAAAAGAAATTGTATTTCATCGCGATCAGAGTCACTCGGAAGAGGACTCTGGTCCTCATACCCGCACACGCTCTAGCCACATTGGTGCCAATCGCTCTGCCGCTATTATTCTTACCTACGAACAAAATGCCGCGCTCTGGATGACAATACCAAAAAAGAACTCCGTCATTCAGAGCGGTAATGGTGGGGAGGATAGCGCGAGCGAAGAATCTGCTGCCGAGATGAAGCTGCGACAAGACTAATTCCATAAAGAAAAAGATGAAATGGGGATTGTAATCGTGATCAATAGGCAATCAAAATTGACGATTACGGTTTCGTTCGAACCCCGCGGGCACGTTACTTTTTGAAATGCGTTAGCAATAAAAAAAGCTCAGCAGTTTCCTACTGAGCTTTTCCTGTGATCCCGCTGGAGTTAAAATTTTTTGCCTAGGATTGCTCCAAGTTTCCCTAACGTAGCGTTAAACCTCAAATTCTATTGCCACTTTTTCCCAAGGATGCCTCAGCATTTTGCCCCCATTTTGCCTTATTTTTGAGGCATTTTTAATTGTTGCCACCAAATTGCCACCACTTTTGCCACTAATTTTTTGACTTACCCTGACCACCAAGGCTTCCGGAAATTGTCCTGCGGTTGCTCATTGTCTGAGTCGTAATAGCAATAGCTTGTGAAGGATTGTAAAGGAATTTGAATGAATGTTCCGTGTGGACGCTTCATGTAGAGGGTGCAGTTTTTCAGGATTAAACTTGACTTTCGGCAAAGGACTTGCAAAACTCGTTAGCCTTTAATTTTTTTAGTCACTATTTGATCGGAATTCTCCCAGATTGCCAGTATAGAATTGTCATTGAAATACTCATGAGTCCTTCAGGAGCGGAACCATCGGTATCGTTGACTCGCGAGAGTTTTTCCCACTTGTTGGTTTTATGACTTAGCCGGAAGGAGTGGATATTTCCTTTCTTATCCATTGCAGTCACCATCGAGTAATCTTTGGAGCTAGCCAGTTGCGGACCGCGAGACATCCCAAGATGCATCTCGGCAACTTCTGCAACAAGAACGGGTTTGGAAAACGTCTCGCCCTTATTATTGGAGGTCGCATAGAATATTTTTCCTTTGTCTCCATATATGATTCGAATAAGATCTTTCGAGTCGATAGTTATTTGGGGCTGTTCTCCGGATGCAAGAATTCGTTGCGCTTTTGCAAATCCGAATGTGGAGAGTAAGAAAGCAAGTATTAGTGCATGTTTCATAAAAAGCTTTTTTTAAACAAAGAGATGGATTATAATTTCAGTTGGTTCGCATTAATCTCTATACTTTTAACATTCGTGCATTCAATGCCACCACAATGGTACTTACACTCATGAGCACAGCACCCATCGCAGGACTTAACATGATTCCTGCTTTGTATAAAATTCCCGCTGCCAATGGCAACGCTACAACGTTGTAGCCTGTTGCCCATACAAGATTCTGGATCATCTTCCTGTACGTAGCTTTTCCAAACAGAATGAGATTGGCGACATCTTTTGGGTTGCTGTTAACCAGGACAATATCAGCAGTTTCCGCTGCGATGTCAGATCCTGAACCTACAGCAATCCCAACGTCAGCCTGCGCAAGTGCCGGGGCATCGTTCACACCATCACCTGTCATGGCAACAAAGTTTCCCTGCTGTTGAAGTTCCTTGATCTTTTCGAGCTTCTGGTGAGGAAGGACTTCAGCGATGAAACCATCCATGCCAAGGGAATCAGCAACAACCTTGGCTACTTCTTTATTATCGCCTGTGAGAAGAAGAGATTTAATATTTTGGGAACGGAGTGTTTTAATGGCTTCTGCGGATTCCGGTCTGATCTCATCCGCGAGCGCAATGAGCCCCACTACTTTGTTATTGACTAACACAAACACAGTAGTTTCGGCCTTTGACAAAGCAGCCTGATCAATAGCAATGCTGTTTTCCTTCAAATAGCCGGGGCTAACTACTCTTATACTATCATTATCCACTTTCGCTTCGATCCCTTTTCCAGTGATTGCTTTGAAGTCGGACAGCTTGGGCAACGAGAGACCGAGATCCTTGGCTTTTCGGGTGATTCCGGTTGCAATTGGATGTTCTGAGTTTTGTTCCAGCGCAGCTGCGAGTTGAAGTACTTGTTCTTTTGTTGATTTTCCGTCAAGACTTTCGTACCGCACGACATTGAACTCTCCTTTTGTTAAGGTTCCTGTCTTATCAAAAACCAGCATCGAGATCTTTCTTGAATTTTCGAACGCTGTGCGATCCTTTATGAGTAAACCAGCCTGAGCGGAAATGGCTGTCGATCTTGCAACGACTAAGGGTACAGCGAGTCCCAATGCATGCGGACAACAAATAACAATCACGGTCACCATGCGCTCCATGGCGAATGCAAGGTCTTTGCCAATGGCCAGCCATACGATGAATGTGACCGTTCCGGAAAGAAGCGCGATGATCGTTAACCATTTCGCAGCCTGATCAGCCAGCAATTGTGTTTTTGATTTTGCGTCCTGTGCGTCCTGAACAAGCTTAATGACCTGTGAGAGATAGGAATCCTTCGTGCCATGAGAAACCTGGATCTTCAAAGATCCTTCACCATTGATAGATCCAGCGATGACCTTGTCCCCTTTATCTTTTTCAGCGGGCTTCGATTCACCCGTAAGCATTGATTCATTCAAGAAACTTTTGCCTTCGGTAATTACTCCATCTGCCGCAATTTTTTCGCCAGGCTTTACCAGTATAATGTCACCAGCCTTCAGCGAATCTGTTTTCACGTCCATGATATGATCACCATGCACGAGATGTGCTTCTGATGGCATCAGTTGAACCAGGAGTTCCAGTTCTTTCGAAGCACTCATTATAGATTTCATCTCGATCCAATGTCCAAGAAGCATAATGAGGATCAGTGTAGCAAGCTCCCAGAAGAAATCCATTCCTTCCAAACCAAGAACGATGGCAACACTGTAGATGTAGGCAACCGTAATCGCTACTGCAACCAATGTCATCATTCCGAGAGATCTTGACCTTATTTCGCTAATCAGTCCTTGAAGAAACGGCCAGCCCCCATAGAAGAAAACAACAGTTGAAAGAGCAAGAAGGATATAGCTAGATCCTGGGAACATCCAGTTTACACCAAGCCAGTGTTGAATCATGGGTGATAATGCCATGATTGGGGCAGTCAGTGCGAGAACGATATAGAATCGCCTTTTGAAATCATCAATCATCCCTGCGTGATGTGCATGTCCGCCTGGTGCCTTATGATCGTGGCCGGACATTTCATGTTTGGCTTCGTGCCCGGAGTGATCATGTGATCCGTGGTCATGCTTAGGTTCAGCCTCTGGGGTCGCATTGACAGGCACGAGATTCATTCCGCATTTCGGGCATTGACCGGGAGCATCTTTGATCACTTCCGGATGCATAGGGCAGGTGTATTGTTGATGATGTTCGTGAGCCATACTCTAGTTGAGTTGAATTGGAAGAGTTACTTTTATTTTTTCCCACGATACGCTTAGGGAGGCTGTGGCATTTCCTTCGTCCGTGATGGAGTACATCAGCCTCTCTTGTACTGAGGGCAATTGCTCAGGGGTGCTCTCCGCTCGTAGAATATCATCTTTCGAATCGTAATCGTCAGCCAGGTGCTGGTCCCAGTTGCTATTGATAATAATGATCCATTTTTCTTTTCCAGGAATTGTAAAGAATGCGTATTTTCCCGCAGCGATCTTTGTTCCATTTACAGTGATGTCTTTGTCGAACTCGATAGAGGTTGCAGAATGTGCCCCCGTAACCCACACTTCATCGTAAGGGACAAGGCCGCCCCAGATTGTTCGTCCACGCACCGCAGGCGCGTGATATTTGACTGTAAAATGTGTGCCGCCAATCTGAGCATGCTCTTCTTTTGGAATACTTTTTTTCACGGTGTCGACCTCGGCTTCAGTCTTTGCTTCAGTACCGTGTTCATGGGCTGCATTTTCATTTTTGCCTCGACACGCAACGAAGGCAAATGATGCAATAATCAATATGGCGAAAATGTATTTCATAACTTGTTGGTTAATTGTTTAAGGGTTCGTGATGAGATAATGTAGAGAATGAATCCGGACAACACTGTCAATAAACCGAATACGGAGAATATTCGTAGTAACCAGTTGTTGAAGTCGTCACGTGACTCATAATCCATTGTGTGAAACATCCATAGGAAATCAAAACCTCGCCATTGATCGTTGCGAATGGTTTCGAATGTGCCTCTTTCGGTACTGATGTAGACCGTGCAGGTCGGATTCTCAAACGTCACGGCATAGGCTGGAAGAGGCCGCTCCCTGTATTCATGATGGCCATCGATATTGTCAATTAGATTTACTTCGATGACTTTCGCAGCGGTAACGACATTGTCTTTTGCAATTAATATAGCTTCGTCTTTCGTCAATGGGTCCCGCAGCTCACCGGTGGCAGCGTCCGAAAGTTTGTAGTGAACGTGGTGATGAAGGTCACCTGTATGACCCGCAAAGTACGATATCTGATAAACGGGCTTGCCTACGATGCTGATGATTTGAACTGAGCGGATCGAATCAACTGTCGTGGCTGCCTTCAATTTTTCAATCGGTATATCAGGGGAAACAAATGGGTTGGTGGCTGAAATGAAATGTGGATTTTTCCTCATGTGGTCGCCATGGACATCGTCAATGTCATTCCAGCTAAAGTATAATCCGCTGATCGTCCATCCCAGAAACTGGATTCCGATGAACAACCCGAGGTATCGGTGAGTGTTACGATAAAATAAGTTCTTGTTAAAAGGCACGACAGTTAAAATTTGTGTTAGCTATTTGATTTTTTGTGAATAGAATTCCGTGAATGTTTCCCTCGATTCAAAGTAGACTACCTTGCCATCTCTCTTCGGGTGTATTCCGATAACCGCAGTCGCTTTGTCAACCTTTTTCTTTGTCACCGGATCAATGGCAAACCTAATATCCTGTTTGCTCGAAAGATCTAGAATGGCTTTCGTGTCACAACCGAAGTAGGTCCTACCTGCAATGCCAACTGAAAGAGTGGGGTAATCGCCTTGATAGATATCGTCCACCATACAAATCTTGTTGTGACTGATTGTATCACCTTGAGCAGGCAGGGAAGCAAGATACGGGTCCACCTCTTTGCTATGCGGACCACTTGTTTGTGTCGTCATAAGAACGAAATACACCAAACCCCCACCAAAAAGGACGATAGCAAAAATATTAATAAACCACTCCCCGAGTTTGCCCTTCTTCTTCGCAGGTTTCTTAACTGATTTCTTGCCTCCGTTCGTCTTCATCGATTTAGATAATTAATGAATGGTTTTCATGGTACGTTGGTTTAGGCATTTTGATTTACAGGCCTGGCGATCTTTTCTAGAATCTTGTGACTATCACCAAACTTGCAGAGGGCATCGCAGTGCTCACGCAGGTCGGAGAACAGTATGTATTTTATTTGAATGTTGGAGTTTTTAATAGAAGGGCGATTTAACTGCATCACCACCTCCTTTTCTCTATTATTAGGGAGAATAATAAATAGCGAAGTTTGACGATCGGCGAACGAAAAGGCCAAGTCGCTCAACCGCAGGATGCCCGAATAGATAGACGTGCTCTTTTCCACTTCAAATGCACAGACTGGCGTGTTGGTATTCTTTTCAAACCAGATAACGTCTATTAGTTGTACTGTAGAAAGAGTTTCCTTGTCAAGCGGAAGTTTCGGAAATTCACTGAGGCTGATGAACGAGAAGTTAACTTCGCCATAACATTTTCCCCGATCGTTGGCGGCAGCTATAGCATCATAGCCCAGTGCTTTACCTACCTTCAGCAAATGATATTGCATTTCGGTATGCAGATCTTCTTCATGTTTTTCACTTAATACGTCTTTATGACGCTTCTCATATTGCTTCAGTAGTTTGCCCTTCTCATCTTCCGACAACACTTGCCCTTCGATGATGATGTTCCTAGAACCGATTTCGAATAACAATCCCGCCATTGCTCCGAGGTCGTTGGACAACTGCGCCTTGTTGTCAGCATTGGTTTTAATAATAACCTCACGCATTTTCAGGTACTCCTGCCAACTTCCCAGTTTCTTATTATCGCGAAAAAGGTAATTGAACCCGTTCACGATAGCAGTATTAAAAGGTGGAATGATGGTGGGATGTAAAAAATAAAGAATATTTGCTACAGCCGGGCCCAGCCCTTTGATTTTTAATTCATCGAGTCTAATGATTTCACGGACGAGTTGGTCTGGTTTTGTTGCATTAAGACAGCTTTCCAGAAACTGTCCGAATGCTCGCTTGTTCTGTTGATTCTCATAAATATCCGGTATTCGCATTTTTGGTTTCCAATAAAAAGGGTGCGAAGCACCCTCAAACACTTGCTTTTGTTCAGTGATGGCCGTGAGCACAAACTCAAGAGATGAGCCTTTGAAGTCATTTCCAAACTTCTCCGTCTTGATGTCCTCAACCACCTGCAATACGCCCCGTCGTATGGCACGAAAAGCTTTCAATCGTTCTTCGCTTCCGACAAACCACGTGTTATAGACGGAAGCGGGGTCGTCTTTGTACTGGCGAATAATACTATCGAAAAGTTTTTGTGTTTCCATCAGTTCGTTGGTTCATTTCACTACTTCTGCTTTGCTCGCGACCATATTTCTGAATCGCCACCGAAAGCCTTTATAAAATCGTTGCACAGGCCTCACCGTTTTGAGTGACTCATTATGTTTTACTGAATCGTTTCTTTCACGGAACCGCACCTTAGCATGGCATCACCGAAGTAAGGATTTTTGATCTGTTTTTCATTGGAAAGCCAAAAGGCTCCCTCATTGCTGTTTGCCATGGGGCAGTATTCAAGATAGATTGACCCCATCGAGAGCTTAGAAGCTTTTATGAGCACTGTCATTTCGTTACTAAGTACTGAAAACTCCCTTCTCTGAATATTGAGATCGGTGGCGGCCGCAATCCTGGAAGCAGATTCTGTTGCCTTTTTTGCATTACTCAAAGTAGTCAAAGACTTTTGTAATTCGGATGCGGCCTTTTTTGCTTCGACAGACTTCGAAGCAACAAGCGCATCCTTCAAGTGGAGATAGTGAGAATATGCCGCTCCAACTTTTTCGTCCGTAAACATCACATGTCCTTGCGCCTGATCTTTGCTGTCACCTTGTGCTGCGTGATCGTGCTGTGCATAAGCTCCCCAGCTTAAGAAAGACAGTAAAAGCATAATCATTCTTGTTTTCATACTGTTGTTGGTTTTTATAATAGAAAATTAGTGTTCTGAATAATTTCGTTTCGCCTTTTTACTTCAGTTTTTCTTTCACACTGCCACAGGTGAGCATTTTGTCACCGAAGTATGGGTTCTTGATTTGTTGCTGATCGCTCAACCAGTATGCACCTTCGTTGTTGAAAGCCATTGGGCAATAATCATAGAATGCTTCCGTCCCACCCAAACCAAATGCTTTGATACTCTTGTAGAGATTTTCGGAAAGGGAACTAAATGCTTTTCTCTGCGTCTCAATCTCAGAGCTTGACTGAATTTCTTTGAGAGAACTTTGAATTGGCGTGAGGTAGTTCATCCAGTCGTTGTGGGCAGCTCCTGTAAGAAGTTTCATGTCGACCTTTGCCAACGCTTCATCCGTCCCTTTGGCTTCTTCTTTTACTTTGCCCGCATCAGATGCAACAAGGGCATCCTTCAGCTCAACATAGGATGTAAACACACTTGAAAGCTGGGTCTGAAAAGTAGCATCTACCTGGAACTGAGGTTCGCCAGCATCTTCAGACGCAGTTGACTCTGCAGCGTGTTCGGTGCTATCATGAGTAGCGTGCTCGTCATGACTCGCATGATCATCTTTCTTATTTCCAGAGCAGCTAACGAAGAATGCAAAGGCCCCAGCACTAAGTAGAAGCGATAAGAACATTGATTTGGTTTTCATTGTATACATGTTTAAGGTTATTACTTACTTAAATTGGCTCCATGTGATAAAAAGCAGAAGTAACAAGACCACGAGGTAAATCACCCTGGCTTTCCATTTCTGCCATTTGGATGGCTTTTCAAAAGCATCTTTACAACAGTCTTTCATAGACTAGTGAGTATGACCCGCCATTGGGTCTGTTCCCTTTTTCAAAATAATCTCGCTATACAAAAGATATGCTCCGGTCACGGCAACTGTATCGCCTTCGACCAGACCTTCAGTGATCTCTACGCTTTCAAAATCTTCAATTCCTGTTCTCACCATTTGTGGTCGGAACGTATTCCGGCCGCGCTGAACATAGACGTGTGTTCCTTTTCCATCCCGGATGACTGCATCGACTGGCAACGACAACGCCTTTTTGCTTGAGTGAGTAAAGAAGACCTGGGCTTGCATGCCCGGCTTGAACGCAAGGTTCGAATTAGGGACAGAAGCCCTCATCACCATGATTTGCGTGTTGGCTCTGAACTCGGGGCTGAAGAAGTTGACCACTGCGTCAACAGGTTGATTCTCGAACCCTGTCACTCTGATATTTATCCGGTCACCTAGTTTAGCAAGGGTTGCCTCATTTGGATAAAGCTCTGCTTCCAGCCATAGCTTGCTGATGTTTTCAATACGCATGAGTGATGCACCTTCCGACACATATTGGCCTTCATTCGCGGAGATCTCCGTCACTACACCCGAGGCCGGAGAGAGAAATGTAATTCTATTCTGCGCAGTCTTGCTTCTTCCGAGATTTTCAATTTGTCCATTTGTTAATCCGTACAACAACAACTTGCGCTTTGATGCCTCCAGAAACGACTTGTATCGTGTTTCAGTTGATCCGAGTGCATCGAACTGTTCTTTGGCAAGAAGAAATTCGCGCTGAAGTGTAAGGAGAGTTTCGCTATACAGCTCATAGAGAGGCTCGCCCTTTTGTATTGTACGACCCGTTTCTTTGAGAAATAATTTTTCGATCCGTCCCGCGGCTCTGCTGCTGACAACCTGGGATTGATCCTGATCTTCAACAAGCTTTGCATTCACTACTACAGTTTGACCAATGGATTGAACTGTTGCTCTTTGAGTGGTGATATTTGCCAGCTTAATCTGGCTGTCGGTGAGCATCAAATCATCAGTAACCGCTGAGGGACTGGCCGCAGTCTTCTTCACTAAATCCATACCACAGATCGGACATTTTCCAGGTCCGTCTTGGACAACATTCGGATGCATTGGACATGTATATTTTATAGCACTGGCTTCCTCTTTAGAGTGGTCATGGTCGGCATGTTCGTCTTGCTTTTTTTCCTGTGAACAGGAAAGAAGGATAAGTGCCAATGTTGGTATAACTAATAGAGTTTTCATCTACTTGTTGGTTTTGATAAAGCTTTCACTATCGACTAAGTATTGTGCGTTGGCAGCGATTTCATCGGACGAAGAGAGACCTTGTCTTATCTCAATTTGATTATCGGTGCGTGTGCCGGTTATTACTTTCTTTGGTTTCAGTACATTCTTCTCCTTTACAAACACCACGTGTTCTACGCCCAGGTCAAGTACAGCTTCCTTAGGAACCCACAACGCTTCGACAGAATTATTATCAAGGATTGCTTTGACTAGATGTCCGATGTGAAGTAGCTCTGTATTTTTTGTGTAAACTCTTACCGTTTGAAATTCCTGGCCTTCATTGAAGAATGGCTGTATAAAATCAATTGATCCGGACTCCCCATGCTGATCACCAAAGTCAAGCATCACTTTATCGCCTTTCTTGACTTTTCCCGCGAGCGTTGTGGCAATATTTAATTCGACACGAAGGGCCGAAGGATTGACCACTTTAAAAAGTGTTTGCCCTGAAGTAACGTAGCTGCCTTCCCGAATGATTGGATCAGTTGCGTTACCCGTAGAGCTTTGTGAGCTAGAAGCCGGTGTGCTTGATGTACCGCCCATTCCATCACTCATTCCACCGGATGATGCTGAGCCAGACTGCGCCGTCATAGGCGCGACAGGGGTTTGTTGCGTTTCAGAAATAATGTATCCATCGTAGGGACTATAGATTGCAAATGTGTTCTTCGGGTCTTTGGTTTTAATCAAGTCATTTATCTGTGATTCGCTTGCGCCAAGAAGGCTCAATCTTTCTTTCGCACTTTGTATAAGCGACTCATTACTTGGGTCATTTTCCAAGAGAAATACAAATTCGCGTTGCGCAGTCAGTAGTTCCGGGCTGTATATTTCTGCTACCTTTTGTCCTTTGCGAATTTGCTGGAAAGCATATTTCAGAAACACCTTTTCAAGGCGGCCACCAATACGAGTAGGAATCGTGTAAATATTCCTGGTGTCATAAGTAACAATACCCTGGGCTTCTGTGGTGACTCGCATTGACTTGTATTCGCCTTTGATGGTCTTGATCGAAGCAACAACCGTTTCATTCGGAGACTTCAGTAACTTTGACAGGTCTTCCGTGATCTCAACTTCTTCACCCGCGCGAGCTTTCTTCACCAATGCCATTCCGCACACAGGACAAGTTCCCGGTTTATCCGAAATCACTGTTGGGTGCATCGGACATGTGTAGGTATCGGCATGTTCAGCATGATCTCCTTTGTTGCAGGAGGTTACTAATGCGGATAGCACAGCCAGCATCGTTACCAGGATTAGACTATTTCTCCAATTGCTTTTCATAGCTCACGATCATGTTAAAGTATTCTTGATTCTTTTCGATGTACTCCATTTGAGACATGTTCAACGCTTCCCATGCATCGATGACAATAGGAAGCTGTTCCCGATTTTCCTCATAGGCCAGCATCAGCGTTTGATAGTTCTTCCTTAAAGCGGGAATGATCTTCGTCTCGTAATTCTGAAGTTGTTGTTTCATTCTGGTCAGCTGAGATGCCATCCCGGCAAGCATCCCGCGTGTCTCGATCAGGATTGCTTCACGACCTTTTTTCATTGCTTCAATATCGTATTGCATTCCCTTCACCTCAGACTTGTACATTTTTGAAGACCAGGGTGCAATAGGAATTGAAACCATGGCCATAGCGGTAAACTGCGTGGGCATGTCTCCAATGGGTTGCATATGGTCGAATCTGATCTTAAAATCCGGTCTTGCCTGGTACCGCTGTAATTGCTGACTCAGTCTCATCACCTCGATTGTCTTTTCGATTTGTTTGATATCGCTACGTTGAGAACTCAACGCGGCAGTATCGTAAATCAATTGGTTAGGCTCGTAGGTGATCTCAGTTGTTGTGTCGATCATGATCTGTGTCTCCGGGGGAAGGTTCATCAGGCTTTTCAATCTGAATGAACTTTCCTCGATACTGCCATTGGTCATCTGGATCATGTTCTGCACTTCACTCAATCGACCTTCTGCTTTATAGACATTTCCGAGACTTCCCTGATTGTAGGGATACCGGATACGTGCCAGTTTTAGCATTAACTCCATAATGCGTTCATTCTCTTTGAGAATATTTAATTTCTCTTCGGCAACAAGCCATTGATAGTACATTGTTTTTGCTTCGCTTCTCAGTTGGTTGTACTGTGCAGATCTGCCCTGTGCTTCAACCGATGCTTTGGAAGCGAGATAGTTTTTGTTTGCATTTAACTTAGAAGGATTTGGAATCTCCTGTTCGATTGAAAACATCCATGATCCCTTGTCTCGCTCATCCATCAACATTTGATTTGGATAAGGGGTCATGAATGTTCCCGCACCGATCATAGGGGCCATCCAACTCTTTGCACCCTGCGCATATGTATTAAGAGCCTTGACTTTATTGTCATACTCCTGCAACATTGGATTTTGTTTGTCGATCAGTTGAAGGACACTATCCAGGCTGATCACCTGAGCGTTGGTAAAAGCTATCATGCCCAGCCAGAATCCAGTACACAAAAGCGATGTTTTAATGCTTAACTTCATATACTTCGAGTTTTCCAAATTTTCTTAGTTCATACTCTTTCGTCATCAGAAAGATGAGAGGTGTCACGAGAAGGATGTGTGTCGAGGAAGTCAGCACGCCTCCAATCATTGGAAGAACGATTGGCTTCATTACATCACTTCCAACACCGGTAGCCCACAACACCGGAATCAAACCGAAAAGAGCAACACATACGGTCATCAATTTTGGGCGAAGACGTTTGGCCGCACCAGCGATCACGAACTCCCTCAGTTCTTCGCGGGTTATAGTCTCGCTCGAATTGCCTTTTAGTTTTATTAGTTGTTGCATGGCATCGTTCAGATAGATCACCATCACAACACCGGTTTCCACGGCTATCCCGAACAACGCGATAAAACCTACTGCAACTGCAACGGAAAGATTTACACCATAGAAGTAAACCATGTATGCGCCACCGATAAGGGCGAAAGGAACTGTGATCAGGCTAAAGAACGCTTCGCGGATAGAGTGGAACGCCAAATACAGCGAGACGAAAATGATCAAGAGTACCACTGGCAGGATTACCATCAATGTCCGTTTTCCTCGAATAAGATTTTCGTACTGGCCGCTCCATTCCACATAGTAGCCATTTGGCAAGCCTCCTAAATTCTTGTTCAGCGTTTCAATCGCTTCTTCAACCGTGCTGCCCAGGTCGCGATCTCTTACATTAAACAGCACTGCACCCCGGAGCAATGCGTTTTCAGAAACGATCATTGGCGGACCATTCTCAAATTTGATATCTGCCACAGAGGAAAGAGGAACAGTTCCAAGTGATGGAGTTTTGATTGGAATGCGTTTCAATTGTTCGATACTATTTCGATAGTCTTGCGACAGACGGACACTAATGGTGAAGCGCTGACGTCCTTCAATGGTCTGGCCGATGGGACTTCCACCAATAGCAGATTCAACAATCATGTTCACGTCATTTACGCTGAGGCCATATCTGCCAAGAGCATCTCTGTTTATATCGATGTTGAGATATTTTCCTCCAGTTATAGGGTCGACATACAAGTCCTTTACACCTCGAACGCCAGCAAGTGCCGCCTTTACTCGTTCTGATAAGATTGCTATGCTATCAAGATTTTGACCATATACCTTGATACCCACATCGGTTCTGATACCTGTTGCAAGCATGTTGATCCTGTTGATAATCGGTTGAGTCCAGCCATTCACAACTCCGGGTATTTGCATCTTTGCGTCAAGTTCATTGATGATGTCATTTTTGGTGATGCATTCACGCCATTCCGATTTTGGCTTCAGCATAATGATTGTTTCAATCATACTGATAGGTGAGTTGTCCGTTGCTGTGCTGGCTCTACCTGCCTTGCCTAACACCTTATCAACCTCAGGGACTGATTTTATGATCTTGTCCTGGACCTGAAGGATTCTTTTTGCTTCCTCGTTCGATACATCGGGAAGCGTGACAGGCATGAATAAAATGGATTGTTCATCGAGTGGCGGCATGAATTCGCTTCCAAGACTGATCATCAGCGGAATGCTGATCAACAATGCAAGGATGTTTACTCCAATTGTCGTTTTCCTCCATTTCATGCAGGAGCGAATGATTGGCTCATAAATTCTTTCCAGAAACCTATTGATTGGATTGTGCTTTTCATCTCTGAATCTGCCTTTCATAAAGAATGAAATAATCACCGGTGCAAGCGTCACAACCAGGATGGCATCCACCAGCATGATAAATGTTTTAGTATAGGCCAGCGGGTGAAATAATTTTCCTTCCTGACCCGTGAGCATGAAGACCGGCAGGAATGAAGTAATGATGATTATCGTTGAATAGAAAACACCGCGTGAAACCTGTTTAGAGGATTTTTCAATAATCTCCATCCTTTCGGCTTCATCTATCTTGTTGTATGTTTTTCGAGAGAAGAGTTTCATACTTTAATGTTTACTTGTCTTCCGGGTTTAGTTCCGAGTACCTGTGCGACAGGTTTTTATAAGAGTTCTCCGCCATGATAATTCCATTATCAACAATCACCCCAATGGCAAGTGCAATTCCGGTCAATGACATGATATTGGACGAAATGCCAAACGCATTCAATAGAATAAAGCTTGTTGCAATAGTGATCGGGATTTGTATGATGATGCTGGCTGCACTTCTCCAGTGAAAGAGAAAAATGATAACCACCAGAGACACTACGATCATTTCTTCGATCAATGTTGTCTTGATGGATGAGACCGATTCTTCGATGAGGTGGCTTCGGTCGTATATGATATTGAACTTCATTCCTTGTGGAAATCCCTTCGCTACTTCTTCCATCTTTTTCTTTACAGCCCTTATTACTTCATCTGCGTTTTCGCCATAGCGCATTACAACGATTCCGCCTACCACTTCGCCTTCCCCGTCCTTGTCAAAGATTCCGAGACGTGTTTCGCCTGTCATTTGCACTGTACCGATGTCGCGAACTTTTACAGGAACTGTATTGACCGTCTTTACAGGAATGTTTTCAATTTCATTTACGGACTTCAGATAGCCCGTTGTCTTAATAATGTAGCCGATGTCGCTTTGTTCGAACTTCCTTCCGCCAGCTTCATTGTTATTAGCGCGTATGGATTGAATGACTTCTTGAGCTGAAAGACCATAATAGTTCAGCTTGTTTGGATCGACCGTAATCTGATATTGTTTCTGAAAACCACCAAATGATGCGAGCTCACTGACTCCCTGTACATTCTGCAAGGCGAACTTGACATACCAGTCCTGAATAGCGCGTTGTTCACCAAGATCCATTCCAGGCGCATCAAGGGAATACCACAGGATATGACCAACGCCAGTTCCATCTGGACCAAGCGTTGGAGTTACTCCTTCCGGCAACAGACGGGTCGCATAGTTGAGTCGTTCAAGAACACGTTCACGGGCCCAGTATATTTCAGTGTCGTCATTGAAGATGACATAGACGAAGCTCATTCCAAACATGGAAGCACCACGAACATATTTAACCTGAGGAAGGCCCTGAAGGTTGGTTACAAGCGGATAAGTAACCTGATCCTCGATGATCTGAGGACTTCGGCCCATCCATTCGGTAAATACGATGACCTGGTTTTCTGATAGATCAGGTATCGCGTCTATTTTATTTACTTTCACCGAATAGATTCCCCAGGCAAACAAACCTGCAGCCACCATCAACACCATGAATCTGTTTCGAAGAGAGAAAGATATTAAGCTTTCAATCATGACTTAAAATGAAGAATGTAAAAAGAGAATTACTGTTATCGCTAAAAAAAAGCGATTACATGAAGAACTGAATGCTCTTCAAAATTGAAGGGAATAAAATCAGATTAAGAAAACTTGATGCGCGACCGTCAGGTCGCACGATCGCAACGGTGGATCGTAATTATAATATTGAATCCGTGCGATTGGTGAAGCGGGGATGACTTCAGATATGAGTGCTACCGCTTGCTCGATGTCCACTGGAGCGTGAGCAACGATATGAACTTGCTCGATTGAACCTTTGAAATCCGTGCCTTCATGATAGACAAGTGCGTCCTGGCAGCAGGCAGGTTTCATGTGTTTGTGGCAGGCAGGCAAAGCCTTCTCTTTCTGACAGCTTTCTGCTTTGCCAAAGAGGGCAATGTTCTGAACCTCGCCCATACAGAAATGCATGCCGACCATGAAACTGGTGGAAGATGCCAGCACTAGGATGGCTAACAATACGGCTGATATGGAACGGAGTGCCTTCATTGTGATATCTCAAATCTAACGAATTTTTGCGGGTTTGGATTTATGCTTTACGGCTATTGACTTATAAAATTTCCAGGAAAGCCTCGAAATCGTATGCATCCTGGCGATTTTCACCTTAGTTTTCCAGGAGTTGGTACTCAATATGACCCTTTTTCGCTAATTCAGTTTCCCTAACGTAAGCATAAATGACAGGAAGCACGATCAATACAAATATGGTCGAAGTCAACAGCCCAAACACAAAAGGAATTGTTATAGGTTTCATTACATCACTACCGGTACCGGTGGCAACAAGGACTGGTAATAGACCGATCACATCAACAAGAACAGTCATTAACTTCGGGCGTAATCTTTGAACTGCACCTTCGTAAATCGCATCCTCGATAATCTCATTCGTTACCTGACCTGTGGTATGATTCTTCAATTTGAAGTAGAGAGAGTTATTTAGATACACTAACATCAAGACACCTGTTTCCACAGCAATTCCAAATAGCGCAATAAACCCTACTGCAACGGCCACCGAAAAATTCACGTCAAAAAAATGCAATGAGTATGCACCACCTACTAAGGCAACGGGAATACTGCTCAATACGATCAGGACTTCCCTTATGTTGTTAAAGGTGAAGTACAGCACAACCAGGATGATGAGCAAAACGATTGGAATAATTACCATCAGCCTTTTCTGCGCGCGAACCTGATTTTCGTATTGTCCACTCCAATCAAGATAGTACCCTTTTGGAAGTTTCATTATTGCTTTCTCCAGTCGTTCTTTCGCGTCTGAAACAGTGCTTCCCATATCTCTGCCTCTCACATTAAAAAGGACGGTGCCCCGGAGCATCGCATTCTCTGAGTTGATCATTGGTGGGCCTTCTGTCACGCTGACTTCTGCCACGGCCGACAATGGAATCGGGCCAAGGTTATTTGTCTGCACCTGGAGATTTTTTATTTGATTGATCGTGTTGCGATAGTCTTGTGCAAAACGGACACTAACCGGAAAGCGCTGTCTGGCTTCAATCGTGGTTGTCGCGTTCATGCCACCAAGCGCTGTTTCAATGAACATGTTGACGTCATCGACAGTCAATCCATATCTGCCGATTTCATCCTTCCGGATCTTGATATCAATGTACTTTCCTCCCACAATTGGCTCAACGTAAAGATCAGCAACTCCATCAAGCCCTTCTAATTGTTTCTTGAACTCATGCGCAAGCACATTGATTGAGTCAAGGTTCTGGCCATAGATCTTGATACCGACATCGGTTCTGATACCCGTTGACAGCATGTTGATTCTGTTAATGATCGGCTGAGTATAGCTATTGATCACTCCAGGGATTGCCAGTTTGGTATTCAATTCACGAATGATATCCTCCTTTGTAATCCCTTCCCGCCACTCACGTTGAGGTTTGAGAATTATAATCGTTTCTATCATGCTGATGGGTGCATTATCCGTGGCTGTATTGGCACGTCCTGCCTTACCTAAAACGTTTTCCACCTCGGGTAAGGACTTGATGATCTTATCCTGAACCTGAAGTAATCGCTTCGCTTCGTTATTGGAAATATCCGGTAAAGTAACTGGCATGAAAAGTAACGAACCCTCATCAAGTGCTGGCATGAATTCAGTCCCAAGGTTGATGACAAGTGGAACACTACCCAACACGAGTGCTAGAGCGAGCCCAAGCGTGACCTTCTTCCATCGCAAGCACCATCGAATGACAGGACCATATAGCCACGTGAAAAACTTGCTTATGGGATGTTTACTTTCTGGCCTGACTTTGCCTTTTAGAAACAAAACCATCAGCACCGGCACAAGCATAACCGCCACAAAGCCTGAACCGATCATGGCAAATGTTTTTGTCCAAACCAGAGGAGAAAAAAGCTTATGTTCCTGACCGGTTAAGAACAGGATAGGACTGAAGGAGATAAGCGTCACGAGAATGGAACTTACCACAGCCCTTCCAATCAGTTGGGAGGATTTTTCAATCTTATCAATTCTTGTCTCTTCCATTTCAGTTCGTTTCAGCTTCGCCTCCAATGGTTTTTATTGCATTCTCTACCATTACAATACCCGCATCAACCAAATCTCCTACTGCCAGTGCCACTCCCGCCAATGACATGATGTTGGATGTAATTCCGAACCATTTCATAAGTATAAATGCAAACAGGACAGAGACAGGTATTGTGATCACGACAATGAAGGCACTCCTAACGTGTAGTAGAAAGATGAAGAGTACTATCGCCACAACAATGATTTCTTCAGTCACCGCTTCTTTCAATGTATCAATAGTCGCGTTGATCAAGTCAGACCGATCGTACGCAGGTTTGATGCTAATTCCAGCAGGTAGTCCTTTTTTGATGTCTTCAATTTTCAGCTTTACGCGATCAATAACCTGTTTGGCATTTTCGCCATATCTCATAATAACAATCCCACCAACTTTTTCGCCTTCACCGTTTTCATCAACGATACCAAGGCGGAGCTCACCACCCATCTGCACCGTTCCTATGTCTTTCACCCTGACGGGAACTGTGTTTTCTGTTTTAAGCGGAATATTCTCGATTTCATTCAAGTTCTTGATGTACCCCGTACTTTTGATGATATATCCGATGTCTGATAGTTCAAATTTTCGGCCACCGACCTCGTTGTTGTTCTCTTTGATCTTATTGACAACATCCATCAACTTGATACCGTAGTATCGGAGTTTAAGTGGATCGACTACTACTTGATATTGTTTCTGATAACCACCGAACGAAGCCACTTCGCTTACACCCTCAACCGTTTGAAGACCGAATCTGATATACCAATCTTGCAACGCACGGAGCTCGCCTAAATCATAACCTGGAGCCTCTAGCGTATACCAATAAACATGGCCTAGGCCAGTGCCGTCTGGACCAAGTGTGGGAGTAACGTTTTGTGGAAGCAGACGTGTTGCGTAGTTCAATCTTTCAAGCACTCGTGCCCTTGCCCAATAGATATCCGCTTCGTCTTCAAAAATGATGAATACGAAACTCATCCCGAACATGCTTGCGCCTCGGATATTTTTGACTTTAGGAATCCCTTGAAGGTTTGACGTTAACGGATAGGTGATTTGATCCTCGATGATCTGTGGATTTCTTCCCATCCATTCTGTGTAAATAATGACCTGATTTTCCGACAGGTCTGGAATTGCATCAACAGGAGTATTGTAAACTGAATAGACACCATACATGATCATGACAGAGTACATGATGATCACCATCCATTTGTTTTTGATAGACCAACTGATCAGTTTCTTAATCATTGCATTGCTTCAATAGTGATTGGACTAACATCTGTCTTGTCAGTGAGCAGTTTGCTTATTGTATTTGGAAATCGCCTTCTCTGCATCCCCCAGCATTTTTTTGAGGCACCATCGACAATACCAATCAGCAAGCAGGAAACATAGGATCTTGTTTAAAAGGCCTTTTGGTTTCTCATAAGAGATGGATAGTTCCGCTTCGGTATTCCCATTCGCCTCTTTCAAAAGGAGTTTCATTCGGTACCAGGAATAGATAATGAGCTTGGTTTCGCCAATAGTTTCCCAGACCTTCTCAACACCATTGACCCATTTTGTAACTTCCACAGTGAAGTCCATCAACAATCCCATCATCTTGCCTGACCATCGATAGCGGGACCCAAGTCCGGTTTTGCTAGTAGTCAAAAATTCAAGCTTCAGTTTGCTACCCATCATCATCCCAGACGATTCTGTCATGTGCATTCCAGTGACGCCAAGATCATCAATAGTTTTGAAGACTTGCTGCGTTGAAGCCGGGAAGTATTTCTTTCGAGACAGGGTTTTCATGGCTTTATTGCTTTATAATATTCAATACTTTTCCTAGTTGATTGACGATGAGACTCGAGAGACTAAAGACGATGATTATTGTCCAATCAGAAATGGTGAGCGGGAACAATGACAACGCTGTCCTTACTGGGCCAATCTCATAGCATCCGATAAGAATAATAAGACATGCAAGAATGGAATACCAAACATATTTATTACGGATGATTTCGGATTTAAAAATATTTGTTCCCTTTGCATTCATATTCAATACGTGTAACAACTGCGAGCAAATCAGTGTGAAAAATAGAATGTTGTTACACAGCTCAGGGTTCCATGCTTCTTGCTTGTGAAAAAGAAAGTGGCTCGACATTACGGCCCCAAGACTTGCTGCGCAGATCGCTGACGAGTAGAATACTATAGTTCCCCAAAGTGGTTTTGTAATAATTGGTTCGTCACTGCTTTTTGGCGCAATCTTCATGATGTTTTTATTGCCAGGCGTCATTCCCAGTGCTAGCGCAGGAAGAACATCAGTTACGAGGTTTATAAAGAGGATTTGCAATGGGAAAAGTTGAAAATGAAGATTGATAATTGCCGTGAAAGCGATGGTGAACAACTCACTGAGGTTACAAGAAAGAAGAAAGACAACAAACTTTCGAATGTTGTCGAAAATGATCCTCCCTTGTTTGACGGCCGTTACGATCGAGGCGAACGAATCGTCCTTGATGACCATATCGGCAACATCTTGCGCAACCTGAGTTCCGCGTAAGCCCATGGCGATTCCAATGTCAGCCTTTTTTAAGGCAGGCGCGTCATTCACTCCATCGCCAGTCATCCCTACGACAAATCCTTTTTCCTGATAGAGGGTGATGAGATCTAATTTTTGTGCTGGATTTACTCGGGCGAAAATGCTTTGATTGATCCAGCTTGTTTTCTCGGAGTCCGTTAGCTGATCAAATGGTTTCATTTCCGAACCAAGCTGAACCTTATCGGATTCAATTCCCAATTGCCTACCAATCTCTTTTGCCGTAGCAGGGTGATCGCCAGTAATCATGACCACCTTAATACCGGCAGTTTTGCATTCACGTATTGCGTTGGCCACATTTTGCCGTGGCGGATCGATTAGCCCGACAAGTCCGAGAAATATTAATTCGTTATTTGCTAGTTTTTTGTCACTGTGTTCTTTTGACGCAAGCGCAATTACTTTGTAACCCTCGGCAGATAATTTGTAGGCTTGATTCGCAGCCTCCGTGCGTTGGCCGATGGCGTTGGATGATATGTCGAGAATCGATTCGATAGCGCCTTTGGCAATGGTCACATAACCGTTGCCCTTTTGGTGAAGGGTAAGCATCCTTTTTGTTTCGGAGGAAAATGGTTCCTCGTCAATCTTTGGGTATTCATGGCGGATATTTGAAATAGACTGGAAAGTCCCTGCGTGTTTTAGAAGTGCTATTTCCAGAGGGTCACCTACCTCGTTGTTTTGATCAATGCTTGCCGTGTTACAAAGAACGCAGGCTTCAAATATTTGCGCCTTAATTTCCAATGGCAGGACTGATGCCACGGTCATCCGGTTTTCGGTAAGGGTACCAGTCTTGTCAGTGCATATCACACTGGTGCCTCCCAAGGTTTCAACAGCAGATAATTTTTTAACAATGACATTGTGCTTTGCCATCTTCAACATTCCTCGCGCAAGGCCCAGCGTGGCAACTATCGGGAGCCCTTCGGGGATCGCTGCCACTGCAAGAGCAATGGCTGTGTTTAGCATTTCAAAGAAGTTGTTTCCTGCAATCCACCCTGCAATGAAAATTACAAAGACAAGAAGAACAGTTATTTGAATGAGCTTCTTGGTGAAGCTTTCTAATTTCTTTTCCAGTGGGGTTGCTGCCTGGCTAGCGGATTGAACCATGGTGGCGATCATGCCCAGTTCTGTTTTCATTCCGGTAGCAGTCACTTCAAAAGTTGCATTCCCGTTCGTGATAAAAGTTCCTTTATACAGCTTATGGTCCTTTTGATCAATTGAGCTGGCAGTGTTTTGGATAGCAAATTTTTCTACGGGTACGGATTCGCCAGTAAGGGCGGACTCATTCACAAGCAGTCGGGAGAGTCTAAGTATTTTTCCATCGGCAGGTACGATGTCTCCTGCTTCCAAATAGGCAAGATCGCCTGGAACAATTTGCTCAGAGTTGATCTCCCGGATTTTGCCTTCGCGTATTACTTTGGATAATACTATGGAGAGATTTTGAAGAGCCTCCATCGAACGGTCAGCCTGAAACTCCATGTAGAACCCAATGATCGCGTTGACGACAATGACGACCAGGATTGCGGTACCATCAAGCCATTCGTTAAAATAAAAGGACAGTGCAGCAGCAAATACGAGAATGTATACTATTGGTGACTTGAATTGACCTAAGAGAATTGACCATACAGAATGACGGCTCTCAGATACGATTTTGTTAAAGCCGTATTGCCGTTGCCGCTGAAGCGCATCAGCTTCTGTCAAGCCAGATAAGTTGCTTGCTTTTTGTTGTTCAGCCGATATCGAAATGTCCGTACTCATGAGTATGGGGCGTACTTTTCAAAGCGCGGTGACAGAGATTCTGACATTCCTCGAGTATGGCTTTCATCCTCGGACCTTTAACACCAATCTGAGTCAAGACCGTTTTGCTTTCTTGAAGCTCATGGCAAAGAACAAGGTTCATTTGCAGCAAAGATTTTTTCTCTGCGAGCGTTAATGACGTAAGGGTAGTAATGGGGTATAGGCCAAATGAATCTATAAGATCCTTTAGACTCCCCTTTGAAGGATAGTCCCAGCCGAGAAGTTTAAGGCCCGCGCAATTACCATATTGAATTGCATCAAGTGTAAATCTGGTATTTGTCACAACCCATCCCTGATGAATTTTATGTTCATGACCAGGGAGCCGTTTCCATTGTTCGGCTACATCCAGAAATCTCGAATGAATATAAAGAGGAATTTTTACATCACTAACTGTTCCGGGTTGGTTATGATACTTGCATTCGATCATGAAATGGTGACTGTCTTTTTCAGCTATCACATCCACTTCATGATTGACGCATTTACCTTCAATGATTTTGGCGACTTCTACTTTAAACCCCTGATGTTTGAGTAATTCACCAACGAATCGTTCGAAAGGATAACCCGATGGACCAAGAATCATTATAGCATTCTTCAGGTTATATCTGGCCGCGAGAAATCTTGACCTTTGCTTCAGAAGGCTAAATGCTTTTTGATAGATCTTTTTTGTTGAAATTCCCGGATAGAGGTCCGTAGTGATTGAGTCAACTATTTCATGAGCCTGGGCGACATCGGCTCCGGATCTTACCAGCGAGTTGAGTAATTTGCCTGGGTCGAAAATGGACTTTTCACCATTTGCTTTTGTGATCTCAAATGATGTCTGTCCGCGTTGCATAGGATTAGTAGCAGGGTGTAGAAAAAAAGGCGTCTGGTTGTTTGGCGTTCATTGCTATTCTTTGATCTCGCTATCTATCTCTTTAGCGTCCTCACTTTCGGAACTGAAGAAACAATGAAGAGCACAACCGTGACCCTTATCTTTGTATCCAGCTTCAACCTTGGCGACTTCTTTTCCAGAAACTCTTACTACTCCATCCGGATCAGTAGTTACCACATGACCTTTCATCGACTTCATGGTTCCGTCTTTTTTGATTTTACCAACTTCCTTGCCGCTGGCTGTGGTAACGTCACCGTGGCCAGAGATGACTCCGATTACTTTCCCTGTCTCATCGCAAACTTTGCCATTCTTGATTGACCCAAGGACCTTGCCGTCATCGCCTACAACGGTACCGTCAGCTTGTAGACGTGGGTGCATACCTCTGTGTTTGGGAGGCATCTCCCTTTTCTGACTCTGCGCATCTTGTGCGTTTACAAATGAAAATGCAAATAGCATTAACACCATCATTAAAAATGTTGTGTTTTTCATAGTTGCTGCGTTTTATTTTAACTATGATAAAGATACCGAAATCACCCCTGCGATGTTTGACTTCCAACAACTCAAGACATGATTTTTATCATTTTTTCACCCCGATTCCCAGGGCGAAAACGTTGGCACACGGTCTGCTTCAAATAGCAAATAGAATGAATGGAAGGTTTCTTATCGCCGGGTGCGCTGCAGCGGGCCAGCCCCGATAATGGCTACTGGAAGTGACTTGTCTTTCTCAATGATAAATATGAGTTCACACAGGTAAAGACGGAGCTTTTTGAAACAGGCCTAGCAGAAATAGTTTAGCCGCAACAAGAAACACCTTTTTGAATGGGAGGACATTTTACGGTGCCGTAGGAACAGAAAACGCAACAGTCGCCATTTTTAGGTTTCAAAACAGCATGACACTTTTCGCAATCATAAAAATATTGACATGCGTTGGTTGGCATAACTTCTTCTTTCTCGTGTCCACATTCAGGGCATGTTATTGTAGAAACTAGAATTAACTCAGTTGCCATTTACTTTCCGATTTCAGTGATTAGCAATTTATTCGAGAATGGGTCGATTACTTCGAAGCAAGGTGCATTCCAGGGAGCTTGCTCGATACCAGGGTGATTGTATTTATAGGGGCGTGAACAAATCTCCTTATACAATTTCATGGCATCATCAACAGTAATGTAAGCTTTCGATCCGGGCGCGCAATCGCCATGATGTTCCGATAGGTGCAATACGATTCCATCACGTGATACTTGCATATAAATGGGAGAATTCTCGTCAAACTTATGCTCCCAGTCAATCTTAAAGCCAAGCCAGTCAACATAGAATTCAATTGCCTTCTTGTAGTCAAACATGCGAAAGATTGGAACAACACTTGTTGGCATAAGGCTATAATGAACTGGTAATGTCTTTTAACCTCTTTGTTAAATCTTTACCACAATAGTACTTTGTCTGGTCAGCCCAAGGGTGAATCGATTCACTAAGCTGGTGAGCATACTCAAAAGGTCGAGGTATCGAATTACTCCATTGATCTTCCTTATCGAAGAACATGTAGATATCCCATGCTTTTTCGCCCTGCGGATTCAATCGCCTTGCAACCATATCACCGAACCTATTTTCTGCATCAAAATATTGAACGACTGAAGGATCCTTAAACATTGAAGCCGCCTTGAACGCATTTTCCTTGTCATCGGATTTCAGCATGTTTGTCCATACAATGATCACGCTAATGTCTTTCTTTGACATCTGCTCAATAACGGTTTGTTGAACCGCCTGTGCCCCTTGCAAACACCAACCACAGGTTGAGGACAAAATGGCAACAAATTTAACTTTGCCATTTTCCTTGTTGAATGCGTTTTTGAGATCTTCCATTTTAGTAAGAACTATTAAGTTCTTGCTGCGTTCATTTGGCACACTGACTTTAGGCATACTGCTACAGCTTTCGAGCGTACCTGAACCTTTGGTGCAGCAATCGGCCTTCGCAGTTCCCTGAAGCAAGCTGACTTTGTTCTCAACTTTGTAACCAGTGGTGTTGATCGCTGCAACAATTTTAGCTTCGTCTACTTTGCTTGGATCATACTCAACCGTGGTTGATTTATTAGCGTAAGATGCCTTTACCGATGAAACACCCGAGAGTTTAATTACTTCACTTTCGATATGATGCTCGCAACTTGTACATGTCATGCCACTCACCGATAGCGTAACCTTCTTGTTCTTTTCCTGCTCCAAAGCACTGCTTACTGATTCCTGCTTTTGTGTCAAGAAACGAGAATACGAGGGAAACGAAATTAACAAGATCGAAAGTGCTGTAACAATGCCGAGGAATTTCCTGGATTGGAAAAATGACGGCTTTGTTTCACAACCACAGTCGTCAACTTTGGTAGATCGCAGGCTTCTATACCATGCAAAGCCTAATATCAGAAATGTGCCGCCAATGAATACAGGCCGATACGGCTCTAACCATGACACGGATGACATAAGACTTCCGGAGCCGCCAACAATCCCAAGAAACGGAACAATGCAGCAAAGCGAAGCGCTTGCAGAAGTCAACACAGTTAATAGAACGGATGTTTTCATATCATTTCCAAAACTTTATTGTTATTGATCAACTTGAAAATTGGTTTAAGAATTTCAGAATACTCTGAGCTGATGGAATAGAAAATAGTCTGCCCGGTTTTCTTCGAAGTGATAATCTTCGAGTCTTTTAATTTTCGTAAATGCTGAGAAACCGGAGACACTCCCATACCCAGGATGTCACTCAGATCGCATGGACATAACTGACCTTCTTCCTGCAACAAATAAAGAATCTTGATGCGGACATCGTTCCCTACAAGGCTAAAAGCATTTGCCAGTAATAACAATGAGCTATCTACGGACTTAACTTTCTGACGACATTCCTTGATCTGATTCACATCGGCCAGCACCCGAATGCATGTATTATTGTTCATTAGTGTATTTTAGAAAATGCTAAAATACTAAAATTTATTCGATTATGAACCACCATTCGCGAAAACGGAGTTGAGCAGCCGTTTAGAATACCTGTGGGTTGCATAATTGCGTGCCCGTGAAGAGGAAACTGGGTAAATTGGTACCTATGGAAGAGCAAACGGATATACTCGGAATTCCTGTTCCCTCTACTGACCCTGCCTTTTTAACTTTTGTATTTATCCATATTTTGATTGCACTGGTGTGCGTGATTAGTGGATTGTTGGCGATACTAACTCAGAAAAAGAACCCAAAGCATCCCTACTTTGGAAAGATTTACTACTGGAGTATGATTTTCGCTTATATCTCTATTACCATTTTGTCAATCATGCGGTGGCCACACAATGTCCACTTGTTATCAATAGGAACGCTTGCCATAATCTTTACATGTATGGGTCGATGGCTTGCTCAACGCAAGAGGTCAAGTTGGGCTCGACTTCACACAATCTGCATGGGTGCCTCTTACATTTTATTACTAACCGGCTTTTATGTAGATAATGGAAAGAACCTTCCATTCTGGCAGCTATTTCCTCAATGGTTTTTCTGGGCTTTTCCGTCCGCCATAGGGATACCCATCATATTGTATGCATTAAAGAAGAATCCGTTGAATCAGAAAAGCTCTTGATGTGGAGAAAATCCATCGTGATTGCTTCCTAAAAGTCAATCTCATGTTTGATAAGATCCTTTGTGCCTTCTGGCCCAGACAACTCCAACCATGCAGACGTTGCATCGCCTGAAGCCGTAAGCGTGAATACAAAAAAACTACAGCACAGCCGTTCTGTTTTAATGAAGTTGTAAAGCAAGTCGAGTGTCTTATCAGACCCGTCAAACTTATACTTGAATCCGCTATCGGTTTCGACTTTTTCCAGCATTAGGTTCTTCAATTCAGCTATCACTGTTTTTTTACGTTTCTGAAGTGCAGGTGTCGTCAGCTTGCAACTGAGCTTTGACTCTTCCTTTAATGTTTTCATAGATGATGTTTTTTCCTGTGCCTTAAGTGATTGAAGTGGCAAACAAAACATTACCACAGTGATGAATAGCAGTTCCCTCATAATCATGGAGTTTTAATGGCCTTGGATTCGGTGTGCTCGTCCTTGCAGGAACAATCAACGGAGCATGCCGGAGGAGTTTGCCTTTTCTTGTATTGCCAGAAAGCGAAAAGCCCTCCGGAAATGATAAGCAACATTACCGCTATCTTCTCTGCATAGAGAGAAAGAACAGCCAGGAAGCCAGTTCCGCCAACAATCCCGATAATAGGAAGGGCACAACACAGTGCGCACAGTCCAATACCCAATAGACCCATGTTTTTAGCCCATATTACAGGCTTTTTTGAAGAAGGTTCCATATTCGTTTTCTTTGAGTTTTCGTTTATATTTCAATGATACGACATGGACTATAGTCCAGGGTCAAGAAGAATTTTAAGAAAATTTCATTTTTATGCTGATCGGGGAATTATCAAAGCGCACCGGGCTTTCGCACGACACTATCCGTTTCTATGAAAAGAAGGGATTGATCGGGGTGAACAAAAAGGAAAGACGCGATAACAACTACAAAGAGTATCCAGAATCGGTTTACGAGAAACTCGTTCTTATCAAAATAGTGAAAGAACTTGGTTTCACATTGAATGAAATTGACGACTTTATCAAAGCCTGGGGTGATGAGGATGCCTCATGCAGTAACCTGACTCATCGTCTTACCGACAAGATCGGTGGAGTAGATCAGCAAATTGCTCTGCTGCAACTTATTCGCACGAAGCTCACCCAATCACTTGAAAGATGTCAATCACAGGATTGCGAATTTGAGAAGATGATTCCGAGTTGTATCGGAAAATGTTGACGATATAGCTTATCTATCGAAATGAATAAATCGGTCTTCTCAATAAAAAAAATGGATTGTGCGTCTGAGGAAAGCATGGTTCGAATGAAACTCGATGGCGTAGTTGGTATTCAGGTATTGGACTTTAATATTCCGAATCGGAAACTTACTGTAATCCATGAAGGAAATCTCGATGCTATAAAAGAGTCCATTGACTCATTGAATTTTTCATCATCGCTTGAATCGACAGAAATTCTCGATAGTACCCAAGCGATAGTTGAATCAACAGATGTTCAATCCAGCCTCCTTTGGAAGGTGCTTATAATCAATTTTGGTTTCTTTTTGATCGAGATAGTAACTGGCCTTATTTCTCGATCAATGGGTTTGGTCGCGGATAGCCTTGACATGTTAGCCGATGCGCTTGTTTACGGGCTAAGTCTATTCGCTGTTGGAAGCACTGTAATTATGAAAAGGAGAATTGCAGGTATTAGTGGGTATTTTCAGCTTACCCTGGCAGTAGTCGGGTTCGTTGAAGTCGTGAGACGTTTCTTTGGATATGAAGAAGTACCAGATTTTAAATTAATGATCATAGTATCTGTATTTGCGCTGATTGCAAATGCAATTTGCTTGTACCTTCTCCAGAAATCAAAAAGCCAGGAAGCCCACATGAGGGCTAGCATGATATTCACATCAAATGACGTTATCATAAACTTGGGTGTGATGATAGCCGGGACTTTAGTATATATACTTGAATCTAAATATCCAGATCTGATTATTGGAGGGATTGTTTTCGTCTTAGTCACCAGGGGAGCATTTTCGATACTCAAACTCTCAAAATAGTTACCTAACACGGTGTCTTTGCGTAAGGGCACAGACACAATCAATTCCCTTCAACTTTTTTCAACGTTTTCTAAGTTTAATTCAACTCTATCCCAACGTTTTTTCAACTCTTCCTGGAATCATTTGCCTTCATTTATAATCGAATGAATTCGTAAAAATTCCTTTACAATAATTCACATTTCTATATAACCATTAAGTCATCGTTTTCTCCCACCATAATTTTGTCTTACAACATAAGAGCAAGATGAAAGTACAGCAGGGACCGGAGAAACAAGAAACGTTTGTTTTAAAAAAAACGGGCATCGGGAATGAAGAGAAAAAATTTGAGGAGTTGCTTGAATTACCTAAATCCATGGGCATATCAGATTTTGACAATTATATAAATGAGTACCTAAAAAGGAAGGCCGATAAGAATTTGGCGATTCAAGAACTTGATAGAATACTTGCTGTCCTTCACAACCATATAACTTCTCTTTCCCTTTATCTGAAGCAGAACCACTTATTCACTAAGCCTAAGCTCAGACCTGAGAGTGTGGAAGTAGAATTTTATACTAAACAGGAGATTGCTATTAAATATAGAGTGAGCATTCGTACTGTTACAAACTGGATCATTGATGGGCTACAGACTATTGATATCGGTGGCGTTAAAAGAATTAGCAATGAAAGCCTAAAGACTTTTATCAGTTCCAAAAAGACTAAGAAGTTCAACTGGAAGTCAATTGCTAAAATTTAGGTAGGATCAGAAGTAGTCCAAATATCTTTATCGGTACCTAATCCTCTTCGTAATTTCTTGTGACTGCTCAATACTTTCTCTGCATAGTCGATAGTCATGTGATTTTTGCTTGCAATTGTTTTTATACTTCGGAATTCCCTTTTGTTGGTATTTTCACTAACCCACTTGTAGAGTCTCCTTTTGTCACGGATAACTATACTTTTCTTAAACAGAAAATATAGCAAGGAGATAAACGCAATGACAACCGGTACAATTATTTCAGGTTTCAAATAATCACTAATTAAATTCATAACGTGTTGTTTTAAAGGTGACAATAGGTGGAAGCAAAGAGCCAATACTTAGTTACTCTTATTTAGCTTATAAACTCCGAAGAGACCTCCTTTACTTTTCTTTGATTGTTGTCTTTCGTGAATATAGCCAAGTGTGGTTCCGATCACGGTATGCCCTGCTTGGCTCATCAGTTCCTTGATGCCAAGTTCATCCGCCTTTTCGCCAAGATTGGTTAGGAATGATCTTCGGCCAGTCATAAGCTCAACAAATAAACCTCTGTGCTGAATCTTAAGAATCTCCCTTTCTCCCTTTCTTATCTTTTGGGTGCAAAGGATTTCAAAATGTTCATCATGCTTTTTATCAAAGCGTTTCCGGTACAACTCAAAGATCGTGACAAAGATGTGCTTTAATTCTCCGTTAACGGTTTGATCTGTAAAGTCCAGGTTGAAGTTATTCCGTACCAGGATTTGTTCCGCTATGGGATCAAGATCAACCTTGAATTCGTTTCCAGACTTGCTACGTTCTTTGACAATCTTTCCGTTTCTAATATCTGACTTCTTTATCTCTTTGGTATCGATGGGCGCTGTCCCCTGAAGACACATGAATATTAGAATATCGAGATAACGTTTTTGGTTCTCTGAAAGGGAATCCCAAAAGTCGGGCTCATAGTGGTCAAGGTTAACGACAAACTGAATTTCATCTGCCGTGAGCGTAAGCTCCCATTTTTGCGTCTTGCTTAAAGGGCGTACCTCTTGTTTATGCCGAGCAAGCTTAATGAACTTCTTAATCTTTTCAAGATTGATGTTTATATCATGCTCAACTGAACAGTACTTGAGGTATTCTGTGAAATCCTTTAGTCTTTTGATCGCGGTCTCGTTCGCGAGACCTACTTCCGGCTTAAGTCCGTGCTCAGGTCTGGTTAAGTTGTGATTACGGACGTACTCATGTTCATTGACCATATAAGACAGGAAGTCATTAAAGAATTTCTGGTCGAGCAAATCGAATGAAACAATATAGTTTCTTTTCTCAACGAACTTGTTAAGAGTACCCTCCAAGTTGTTGTACCTTTTGATTGTTCCAGGGTTGCGGGTAGTTTGTTCCTTCTCGGCTATAAATTCCTTCCAATAACAAAGAGCATAATCCAGGTCCTTACGCGCATCGACTAATGGTTTGTCAAATTGTTTTTCAAGCCAATCAACCGAAGGCTTTTCACCATATTTATCCTTGTAGGAAATTACTATGTCCTCAATGCGATCCTGGAGAGATTTTATTTTTTTTGAATCTTCCTCGTGGTTGGGATGGCTGGAAGAAATTGCTCCTTTTGAAGTGATGTTTTTGGGAAGAACTCTTACACCTGTTGAGCGTCTGAATTTCTCTCCGTTCTTAGAATAGTAGATGATTACATCACTATGATCTTTTCGCTTTACGAATTGGACTTGTGTGTAGAGATACATTTGCCACTTAAAGTTGATTCCTACTTTAAGCTAACAAATTTGCCACCAGATTGCCACCGAATATTCAGCCCGTTGCCACTAAACGTGTAATCAACTGAGGATGAGGCATAAAAAAAGAGCTATTTCTAGCTCTTTGTGATCCCGCTGGGCGCGACCTGAGTATATCTAATTATCTGACGATAAGAATATTATAAGCAAAAAATTTCCAAAAGTTACCACGTGAAATATGGTGTCTTTTGATTGAGTTTGTAACTCTGTCTAAGAACGATTTGTGATCCCTAAATTAGTAAATATTGTCTTAAGTTCAAGACAATATAATTGATTGCTGACATTGAAATGGGAAATGCAGTCATAAATGGTTAAGGAATAGAATGTTTATGCTGTATTAAAGTAGCTTTGATTAGCTAGTCATAAATTCATGACGAGTTTAGCAACCTTCCCATCACATAGACAAGAGCGTGAATTGTTTTTTGCTTCACTTCAACGCGTTTATGCAATCAGCCATTTTTTCTGAAGCTCAAAGAGAGAATCTTCAGACAAACTCTTAAAGTCAGACCCGGTGATTACATCGAAAGAAGATACGTCCAGAGACTGTTTGTAAATTCGTTGGTAGGCGGTTCCTTCCAATGCTTTTTCACCAAGTTTTCGTTTCTCAAGCAAGTGGAAATAAAGCGTACTCAATTCTTCCTTCGCCAGATTTATCACCTTGCCAAGCACATTCGTTATCAACACCCCGAGATATAGGTAATGGTTTCTCACCTGTTCTTCCTCGTTGGTATCAAATGCCGGAATCGTCAATATCCATTTGCCATCGGTTGTAAATTCCTTTTGGAAATGTCCTTCCTGAATCACAATATCAACCTTGCGATCAGGTAACAAAATAGTGGGATCTTCAGCCGCGATCTCACATAACGTGACCTGAAGAAAACTAGTAAACTCTTCACTGATTGCAGCCATCTTCGCGTTATTCTCAAATTCAATTCGCCAATCAATCTTCAATGCATTGAATACAATAACCCGGTTTGGTCCCAGGTCCATCAAGGGCATACCGCTCACCAATTTTTTTACCCGATCAATTGGCTTTTCACCTTTATTAAACTGATCAATAAACGGCCGAATCTGTTCAACCCAGATCGGGCCCCAGATTTTTTGAAATGAATCAGCAACATCCTTCATTTCCGGCTGCAGCATCGGAGCCACAGTCATAACCATCGCAATATTGTGCCGTGTAGCCAGGAAGAGATCATCATCCTGAAAGTTCAATCCCTTTTCATCGAACTCCCGCTGAAGAAATAAGTACAAGCCGAAGTCGGTTATTGCACTCATCCACGATCCGGACAAGAAGTCTTGGAGACATATCAAGCCCAATGCCCTAGGTAATAATTTATTCAATGCCGGGTCAGCTGAGTGCCAGGTACTCCACAAGGCAATTGCCGCGTAATATTTTGCCGCGTAGCTCATCCCTAACACACCATAAACCTGAGAAAGATTGAGAAGACATAGATTGTACTGTGCCTTGGTATCGTCCATGCGGCACCGCGCTTTAGCCTGGTGAAAAAGGTCCAGCGCCTTCAGGTATCCTCTCAGGTTTCGGTTCTTGAAATGTATTTCAGCTTTTTCGATCAGCGCATAGGCACTTGTAATTCGTTGCCCGGTTTTAACTGCATGCTGCTGTACTTCAGATTGAAAACCTTCAATGGTATCTTGCAACTCTTCGTTTATGTCATATTTAATTAACAATTTCTGTAATGAGTCCAACTGGCTATACAATTTCGATAGCGAGTAAAATTTGGTTTGAGGCAGCAACGGGAGAATCTTTCGGTAAATTTCAAAAGCTCCGCCTACATTCTTAACCGGTTCTAAAACATCCTTCTGCGCTTCCAGATGTCCACGAAGTTCCAACAGCTCACACTGCCTGTCAACATTCTGCTGCTTCAGCATTTCATCTTCTAGAAATGTCCCGATCTCCTTTTCCCATGACGTCAACTCCTCTTTCGAAACAGGAAACGCATAACGTTGTACCTGTGCCTTGAGAAGTTGAAGCAACGTGATGTCTTCATCAACATCCCGGATATGATTTCTATTCTTCCAGTTTTTAATATAGAATCTGATTAGCTCAACATCACCTACAATTGCGCTATCAGTGCGTTTCTCCAGGTAATTGTGACCGATTTTAAGGAACAGGTATTCGTAAATCGCCTTCTTTTTGCTCTCTGTAGGGATGTCGGCCAGCGCGATGTACTGTTCCAGAATTTTTTGCCAAACGACTTTATGTCCGTCATCAAGATTCTCCCATCGGCAGTAACGTGTCGCGGCTATAGTATTTTGAAATTCACCGGGAAAGAACTTTTCCACAGTTGAATTTTCGCGGGCATGACGCACGACCTCCGCGTACCAAATGTCGTCCTTACTTCCCGCGCTCAACAGGATCGAGTCGAGCAGTTCGTTGGTGAGCTTTCTGTCCTCAGGATTATCCTGAATTGACTTCCGGTGCACTTCGTCAACCAGCAAAGCCGAATATATCTTGGACTTGCTTTGATCGAGCGGCAACGGCACCTGCATGATAAGTGACTCGATCTCTTCCACGACTCGCTCAACGGCTGTATTCTGATCAACGTTATCGAACCGCCAGTGAATGCAACGTATAAATACATCGATGTCGTCATCCTTGAGTGATTCGTAAACCTGTTTTGCTTTTTGCACGTTGGGCTTCTGAACAACATCGCTGCTCAATTCTTCATATCGCGCATTTACATACGCGTCCAGAATTTTCTTCACGCGTGTTCTGATCCGGGCGATCAGGTCATCACTTAAGACGCCTTGATTTTCATACCACTCTTTTAACAGGAGCGCATCGTTGTCTTTAACATTTTTACCGACTATTGAAGCATTCGTCTCAAACTCAAATGTGGTTTGATCAAAAGCGTAGTCGCCCTTCACGTAGAGCATAAAGAAATGCGCGATTGAATTGGTAATGCTCTCGGATGTGAACGAGAAGTTTGTGGAATAAAGCTTAATCTGCTTGAACACGGCCTTACCCTCCGTATGATCTCTCAAAAAAATGTCATCCTCATAGTCACAATAGATGACCTCTTTGCCACCGGCAACTCTCACACTCAGCCAATCTTTTATGGTGGTCAGTTGCTGGAATGAATACCCCTTCTGGGCTGCAATGGCATCCCGGTTTTTGGCAAAAATGTAAAGCTTGTGAATATCCATATTATCTGGGAGGTCAACATTAATTACAAACTAGCTAAAAAATGGCAAAAAGTGCCTTTTTGAGCATACAGAGCAGTAAATTGTACTCATAAATAGCGACAAATGGCGAATACTATTACCGAGGCAGAACTGGCCGCAATCAGGTTAACCGATATATCAATTCAAACACTCCCAAATGGAAAGGATTTTCTGATACTGATCTGTGAAACCAAAGACGATAGCAACAGACTAATAGATTTAATAAATCAGAACGCTTTCGATTTAAAAATTTCCATTGAACCGGATGGCGACTATGCTCTTTCGATTGAATTTCTTGAGTCAGAATATATGATGAAGCTGGTTACTACAAGAAATGAAGAAAACTATCCACCTGTTAAGAAGTTAAAAAACAAACAGATCACTTTTATAACTACTGGCGTGTGGACAGGAAAGTCCGCGCAGGGAAGACTGTGCGAATATCACCATCAGATGCTGCGATTGGCAGAAATCAACATCGGTGAGTCATTTTCGCTCGCGGAAAGAGTAGACTTTGTAACCGGAGATGAAGGCAAGCGCCCTTCTGTGGTAGTGTTGGTATATGAAAACTGGACCCACATCAATCAGGCCGAGGCGATGGAGGCGTTCAACGAGCTGGCACTTCGCAGTAAGGGAAAACCCAAGCTGGAAATTGTTCCAAACGGAACTATAGTTAGCTTGAAGATATGGGACATTTTAATCGACCTGGAAGTAAAAATCAACGGGCTGAAGTACGAGCCCGTGCAGTTAGCTGAATTTTTGAAGGTTACTGATCCACAGCACTCATTTGCTTTTGCTATAGGATTTCCACCGCAGGGCGATGGACATACTGCACTAGCTGCAACGAAACAGGGTCCACAATTTGTTACGATCTATGGCTACCTGCATAAAGCAAGCTGAATCTTTTTCCATATTTTCGGTTTGCCAACCGATCGCGTTTTTGGATTTAATCTTTTGCGTGATTGGCTATCACTTTTTTGCGCCACAAGGCAGGTTAGCTATGCATCTATATGGAAATCCCAATATTAAAATCGCATCAGACCAACAACAGGATATTTGATAGTGAAATATTCCCTTCCTATGACATATTACGATAACCTTCGGTAAATATGAAATGGTTTATATTTTCCTCTTCAATCCACTTCTCTGGCATGATGGAATCTAAGATTGCTAATGCCTCTGGAGAAAATAAAGTTCGCCTGATTTGTACGGTCCAGGTATTTTTAATGTCAGATGTTTGATATGGATTCTGCGGAATTAATAGTTCAATATTCGGAAAGATGTTAGCCTTAATGTCTTGGTAGATTTCAATGCCTTTATTATCCCAATCGCACAAGTAGTATATGGGCAATTGCGGCTTGGGTATAAACTTTAATTTAGCTGTATTTCGCCCTCCAGCATGCCAGAGCTCAACGTCCTTTAACCTGGGCTTTCGTAGCTTATTGTCATTTTCGCATAACACAATGCATTGCGGTGTCAAGCTTTCGCAATGCAAGACATACAAGTATTGTTGATCGTGCTCATCTCTTGCCAAAGTCTCAACGCCTAAAATTCTTACAACTGCATCATACAAACGTGAGTTTCGTCTAAGCTTTTTGGCCCCACCAAAGTATGAGGCTGATATTTCCTTTTGACTTCTGCCTTCGCTGATTATAGCATCGCGGTTGTCTTTGATTTGCAAAAGAATTTGAATATCGATTTCATCTAAATTCAAACTATCAAATTCAAATCGATTTATAAATTCTTCATATTGAAGGAATTTTGATAGCAACGTATTTGCGTAGAATGGGTCATAACTCTTGCTCTTAGATAATGTTTTTCTATCCGTCTGCCGAATGTAGTCCATGTCAACCATTCGCTTAACGAAGGAGAATTTCAAAATATCAGCCGGGATTGTTCCGTTCTTGAATAGTAAGTTTAGTTGCTTAATTGCTTGCCAATTCATTCTGCTGTAAGTGCTGTTTGATAGGAATACTTTTCACGCGTGTTTTGAAAAAACTCATTGGAGTATAATTTCGATACTTGTCCTTTTTGCCTTTTATAAGCATGTGCAGATACCACTCCTCATCATTATATGATCCGAACGGTTTTGGGGTCATTGTGATCAGCTGGTAACCGAATTGTTTTGCTATCTCCGGGAAGATGTTAAAGTTCGTATCATCAATATTCGAAAGTTCTTCTATAATTATAAACTTGACGCCTTGATTTTGATCTTGATCCTTTTGTACAATAGAGAGCCGTCCTATACACAATAACGCGAGTGCAGTATAAGCCTGGCCACCACTGGCTGTATTTGCCTCACCTTCTTCATCCTCCATCTTTACCTTCAGAGTAAAGTAGAATTTCGGATCGAGCAACTTGATTGGGTCAGCATCAACGGCTGAGTAAAATTGTCTCGCAATGTTTCTGATTAAATTTTCAGGAGAATTGTGATCCGAAGGCATGTCATCGAACTTTGTAAACAAGTCGGCTCCGTACTTATGAACGCGAGCCTTATTTTTCATTTTTTCAATCCAATCGATGTTGATATCCTTTCTGGGCTCAAACTCGATCTTAAAATTATAGGTGTTACTTACCTTATTCTTTTCAAAGAAGAAGTTTAGATTTAATATAGTGGTAGCGTACTGCCGATATTGCTTTTCGACTTGAGTAAATACCTCGGTCAGTATTTTTAACTGTAATTCTCCAAGAGATTTCAGATGTTCGTTAAGTTGAGTGAGTTCATTGCCGAGTCCATCCAATCCCACCTTACCACACAATACATCGACTAAAGATTTGAAGCTATAATAGGGGATTCCATCTTCACCATATAGCTCTGGGTTTTTCCGGTTAGACTGCGATTCTTCAAAAGAATTTGCCACACTTGAATACTCCAGCTCGTACGCCCTAGCATCTTTGTCGCACGTCCCTTTCAATTCAGCAACAAATTCATCATTAATTTCACCCAAGATTAGAATGTTCTCAAATCTCAATTCAGTTTCTACTTCAAGCTCCTGCTTTGCGGCAGCAAATGCGACTTCTGCAAGTTTCTTCGTTCCATGCAAAGACGATGATTTGAACTGAGATTCCTTGTAGCTACTGTGCTGTTCATCTCGTTTAGATTTAATACTTCGTCTATACCTTTCTGCTGCATTAATTTCCTTCTTTCTTTGATTACGCTCCTCAATGAGCATTTCAAGTGGGACTGTTATGTCAAAGTCAATCTTATCAAATGGCTGAGTTACCTCTTCTTTTAATTCGTGAAAATCCTCGGTTAATAATTCTGTCAGTGCTGCATCGTTCGCTTGTGATTGGTCTGAGATTTTAGCAGCATCTTGAATGATTTTCGTTATCTCTTCATCCAAGACAGTGTACGCTTCTTTATGTAGCTGGATTCTGTTAAAGTCATCGAAATGTTTTTCTATGAACTGGATATTATGTTCGCTCAGCGCATTGTCGGGAACAATTTGTAAAAGGTTTTGCCCGGCTTGGTATATTTTAAAATAGTTGTCGTTGAATCCTATTTCAACCAGTGCTTGATTTAGAGTCCTGATTTGATTTTCTTCTTTTTCAAGACTAGTAATCTCGTCCTGAATCTCTTCCTTCTTCCGCGCGATAGCCTGGCTCAAACTCTCTTTCTTATGAAATAGTCGTTTTGAAATCAACGGCAAATACTCAGAGAGTGGTCCTAGGTTTAACCAAATGCCATCGCCTTCCGTCTTATAAGAGCTTAGTAGTTCAGAAGGATTTAGCGTTAATTTTAACCCTGCAAATGGCGTCACTTTTGTAACATAAATCTCTTTAAGCCTTTGTAAAATGGTTTCCTCCTCAATCGAAAGCTCTCTATTTTGTTTAATAGCCCAATTGAACAATGAATTAGTATTTGCTCCGTCATATAGTAGCTGGATCTCTTTCAAAGCCTCCAAATTCTGGTCGATCTCTTTCAACCTTCTAGGATAGAAATCGTAGGCCTCGTCATAGTTCTCACTCCATTTTGACGTTTTGAATTCACGGAAAATGGAATGCCCCTTCAGCAAGTTCAGCTTTTTTCGCGCATCCTTTAGATTTTCATTTTCAGCGTATGCACGTTTTAGCCCTTCGCGAGTCTTGTACTTATTGACGACCTCGACTAATTCCTCGAGCCTATCAATATGGGATTGTAGGTTCTGGAGCTTTCTCTTTAATTCATTCAAATTCTTTTTACCAGCACCGATCTTCAGATCCTCTAACCTGCTTCGGATTTCGTTACAAACATCCCTTTGTAGTAGCATCTTTTTATAAGAGTCTACACATTGAACTTCATAAGCAGCTTTAGCGCTATTGAATTCTTGCAATGACTTGGTTTGCTTAGCTTCGTTGTCGTTAAATTCTTTGGTTGCTGTGCTCATCTTCATGAAACACAGTTGTGCATTATGTTTTAGGTATTCCTCCTTTGATTTAACACTTTTATCAAAGGTTATCTTAAGCTTAGACAATCTCTCTTGCTTATGAACGAGAGTCCTTATTTCGAGGTCAGCATTATGATAGTTTTTGATGTGTTGTGCCAGAACTTCCTTTTTGTCATTGAAATTTATTTGAATCTCTTCGTTGTCTTCGAACAAGAAGTCCTGAAGACTCTTTGACTTTTTGGTGTCCAACGTCTTTGCGCGTGAGAAGGATTGAAGAACCTTCGCGAAGGATTTTAGATTTGTCTCTTTAGTAAGGTCTACTGGGAGGAGTTTATTCCTAAAGAGAAGATCAAAATATTCGTCAATCTGGTTTCTTTGATAGAAGTCTTTGAAATGAATGCCGTATTTGTTGTATAAGTTTCTAGCCAATGGTTGCAAATCAAGAATCCGCATGTCTTCATCAATAAAATCTGAAGATTCGAGGATTTGCTTAAAAGGGACAAGGGCCACCCCACGGCTTTCAAAGTCGTCTCCTCCCTGAACGATGAATGGCCGAACGGGGAGACGCGAAGTGCGCGGAATATACACTCCTATGGTCAGGAATTCTTTTTCTTTCTTTTCGATGTCGAGAAAAGCGAACCCGTGAGTTATCCAATCCTTTTTGAGTGGAATGTTTTCAATTTTTCGATCTTCTATCCCTTCTGTCCCTGGTCTCCACTCTTCTCTTAACGGCACAAAGATCAACTGCAACAAATCTGCAAGTATTGACTTGCCTAATCCATTGTTGCCGGTAAAATCAGTTCTTATTTCATGCAGTTTGTAATCTGCATTATTGTGTTGTCTTATTCCTACTGTTGAAATAGAATGTATCCTAGGAAAGTTTTTCATTTTTCAAGTAGTTTTCAATCGCATCAATATTGTTGATCACATCTCCGTAAAGCATAACTAGGCGGTCAATCCCTGGTAGTATCACAAATGTCATCGCATCCAAATTGTTGAAATAGATCCAGCCCAATCGTTCAAAATCTTTTAGGATAGACCTTACCTTATCCTTAACCGATTGCTCCTCAGCGGGTGTGTAGTTGGGCTTAATTTTCCCAAATAGCAGCAACTGCCAAGACTCTTTGTTTTCTCCCTCTTTAAAAATCTGTTCAAGGTCTTCCCATGACACAGCTTTTTCTTCAAAGAATTTATCTTTAAAAATGTTCAATAGAAGAATTCCGAATATTACCTTATCATCCTCGAGTTCTTTGCTTCTATTGTCTTTGCCTAGCTTCCCTTTTCCTTCATCGGGATAGTCCAGATAATAATACTTGTCGTTGTCGGCCGTTCCTCGAATCAAAGGCACGTGACAAAAGACTCGATAGAATTCTTTTAGTCCGTTATCATAATGCTCATCGATGAAATGGAATATCCGTTGATCGCTGCCAAAATCTTGGATATGTCTTCCTGATCGTAGCGCAACGTCTGCGTCAATGAAGTACTTTGCCGCCAGTTCAGAATTTAAGAATTCGAAATTTGCATTTTCCATAGCACAAGGTCCAAATGTTTTCTTGTCACTTCTTCCTTACTTATCGCAATCATTCCCCCTTTTGAGGTGTTGTGTTGCTCTATAAGCCCAAAGCAAACGTTTATCGCTACTTCGAGACTACCCTCCGTTTCCATTATTTTATCCAGCCATTCCTCAAACTGGATTTTACTTCCATCAGCTATTTCATCGTTAATTTTATCCAGCCATTGAGCAGTAGATTCTTGGACTTTAAGCAAAGCGATTCCTTTTTTTCTTTCTGCTTCTTCATGCTCATTGTCATAGTCTGGTTCATCGGGTTTCGCATTTGTATAGAACTTGAAATCCAACTTTGGAATCGCGAGGAATTTTTGATAAAAGTACGGTAGATACTTTCTAGGGAATTTTTCTGGCAAGCGAATCTCTCCTTTCTCGTGATTGCTATTCTTTAAAAGATACTGGAGCAGCTTCTCAATTTTCACTTTAAACATTTGTTTATGTTTAAGTGAATCCAACAGGTTGCGAAGTCGTTTAGAAGCCAGTTGGATACGTTCGTTTATTGAATATATCCGGTAATCGATATTCTCAAAAAACGCTTCGATATCTCGCTGGATTCTGTCGTATTCGGTGAAAATTTCCTCATTGCAAGTAAATTCTTCTCTTGCGCTCTTGATTTTATTTACCGTCTCATTTTTATAGTCAAGAGTGTTGATGAGGCCAATGGTTTGTTCTTCAAGGCCTTTGAAAATTTCAATAAATGAGTTGATTAGTTCTTTCGGGTTGTCAACGTCAGGCTTCAAGAGATTACGGAGTTCTAAAATCTTTTCTTCGATAGCCAACTGCAAAAGCTCCGTATGTCCAACTATTTCCTTTTGCGCTGGAAGGAAATTGTTTTTGTGCCAGTACTTTAAGTTTTCAATTTCAGAAATATCCTCATCGTTAATGGGAAGAGTTCGTTTGAAGACGTGGAAGAGCTCAAGTTTTTTAATCTCTGGCTGCACTTGATTGATTATTAACCGGCACAGTTCCTTCGCATAAACTGTAAGGTGAACATAGTATTTGTTGCCTCTGGATTCTGTGATGTAATAATGACTGCTGAGCTTCCTGGATAATACTTCTTTTTGGATTTGACCTTTTTGAAGAAACTCGGCAACGTCCTCGATTGTATCGTCTAAATCTCTTTCTTCAAAATTTTCGGATATATATCCCTTTTCAATTTTATAGTACAGCCATACTATAAGAAGCAACGACTCCTCATTCTGAGGGATTAGTTCAGTGTAACTTTTGGAAAGCGATATAAGGAGGTCCTTGTCCATTCGAGAAGGATAACATGGATGTCATATTGAGCAACTGTTTACAACAAAATGGAATATCTCCTCAGCAAAACTGAGGCAACACAACCAAATCGATATTCCTGTCAAATGCCGGAAGTTGACGCTTTCCGCATTTTTTATTTTCGTCCCGTCCATCATTGTATGGCTTGCAATTCAAATGCGTACTTCTGATAGCTGATCAATTCATGTCCAGGTTCATTTTCTATCCATGCTTTCTCTTTGTGGCTGATGCCGACTATTTGCTTTGTATTGCAATTGGCAAATTTCTTAGCTACATCCTCAAGTGTTTTTAACTCTACTTTAGAAAAAGCTTCTTCCTCAAACTTCTTAATCGCTGAAATTGCCTCTCCATAGTTCCCGTCATTAAATTCGATAAGATCAACATTGGCAAATTCATCATCCTTCAGTTTTACATAGAGCTTATCATACTCTGCTGGTACAGGACCAAACGGAATTGCACGATAGGCAATTCCACTGATCGAGTAACCTGACCGTCTATAGTTCAAAAAATCACTATAGAATAAAAGCTTGTTCAGTTTGGTCTTCCAAAGATCATTCACATGCTCAGAGAAGTAGGCTATGATTAACGCGATGCGCTCAAGAGAAGGTTTCCGGTAGCCCGTATATTCTGTCGGTTTTGAATGACTGAAAATTTGCTCCGTGAATAAGTGCTCCCACAGGTTGTCTCTGTTTTTTTCAATCAGCTCGTCAACACGCTCCGAGAACCTTTTATACTCCCGGTCAGTTAACACAGCCTTGCTATCATTCAGGAATTTTTTGAATTCCTCCGGGTCCTTTGCAGCTTGAATCAAGCGACCACTGGCGACCGTTGGAATATCCCCAGCCTCATACTGACGGTAGCTATTAACACCAAAGCCCAGTATCTCCGACATTTTTGTAGCCGACAATCCATATTGCTCCCGGATCTCCTTTATCTCATCTGGAAACGGAACGCCATACTTTTCCCGATACTGGTTGTACAACTGATTCACATTAATTTGATCAAGTTCATCAGTTGTAAATTCCTCGGTTGTGTCATTACACTTGTAAAAAAACTGTATTACCGAGAATACATCCTTTCTGAATTCAAGTTCCTTTTTTTCATACTGGAGAGTTGCCTCGCCATCTGTGAATGGACTTTTCATAATCATTTTTTATATGGGTACTCAATTGCCCTCTCGGCAAGATGAAACGATATGCAGATTACCGGCTTGTTCATCATTCCGATTGTGATTTTGATGTACACTTCCTTTTGTTTTAGTAATCTGCCAAATTCCCACAAGTCGGGTCCATTATCGACATCCTTTGTGGGCCCCCGGAAATAGTCTTCAACCTTTAGTTCTTTAAGAAATTCTTTTCTGCTCACCTTAGTTATTTCCAAATCAATTAGCGCCTGCAGGTTCTTTTCCCTGTTCAGGAAAACCACATCGAAGACCTCCATCTTGGCCTTGAACGTGTTCAAAAACGCTTCTACTTCTGCTTTGGTCGCCATCAAATAATTGATTTAGCATGACCAAATTTAATTAAATAACTCATTTTACCACTAATTAGTTTAATATATTTGCTTAATGACTATATAAACAACTAATACGTTGACATACAGAGTTTAATTAAATGGCTGTAATTCAGATACTTAATTCATGCCTAGATAAAAAATAATAGAATGGACTCTCTCATGGTGTTTAATACGGTGATCTATGACATCCAACCATTATCGGGGGAAAGTGGCATGGCTTTCTTCGCAGAATCCGCAGACAATGAAGAGAGCGTCACATCCAATACCGAGGAACAAATCCTGAAATGGATACTAACTCACCGAAGCTTGGGCAAATTTCTTGTAAGCCAGTTTTTTGAAGTTCCGTCAACGGTCAAGGCATATCTTGGGCTTACTGATCCTTTTGTAGAATCTGGCCGCAAGCCAGGAGACATTGATCTTTTATTAATTGATCCAGCTAAACCAGATAGATCGATTGCATTCGAAGTTAAGCGGGTGAAAGCGGTAGCGACTGATGACGAAGTGTCCAGGGTGAATGGAGCTGAGAAAATTAGGAAAGGGGTAATTCAGGTAAACAAGTATCAGTCATTAGGATTTCATCAGACATACCTTATGGTTATAGTCTTAAATGATGCAAGGACCAAGCGCACGCCCAATGTGGCTCTGAGAAAAGCTAACTCCTCCAATGTTCAACGTGTCTTCGGTATTCCATGGAACGAACCACTTCATGCCGATGTCGGAATCGTATATGTAGAGATAACCCAATTCACAGGAAGAGCCATTGCGCAAACGGGAAGCTTTGGGGTTTGCATAGATAAGAGAGCCTCAATGCTTGAGCAAGCATCTGATTTTACAACCAAAGTCAAAAAACTTTCCAGTCAGCCCAATAGACATCATATTAATTTCAATTGAATAAAAGGCTCATGGCTTAACCACCCTTGATGCGCATTTGTAACAACAAGCAAAAGAAAATATGAAGATCAAATCTGAGGACTCTCTTTTTCCGCCATCCATGCTGATTGAAAAAATGGTTGAGGTTCCAATTTCTGAGGATGAATTGGAACAGAAAAAGGAAATTATAAACAAATGGATTGATGAATTAAAGTCCGGAAAACTATCCAAGTCCAAAGAAGAAAGTATCAAGTATAGATTTCTGCACGACTTCTTTCACAAAATTCTCGGATTCAATGAAGACCATCCTACTGAATGGCAAATGGCTCCGGAACATAAATCTTTTGTTGATGGAACAAAGCCCGATGCTGCCCTTGGTATATTTCAACTTCACGAAAATACGATCTCCGCCAAAGTCACAGCCGTAGTTGAAATTAAAGACTTCAATACTGACTTAGATAAAAAGGTTGATGGCATCTCACCTGTGGAACAAGCGTTCAGCTATGCTCCAAAAACTAAGGCTTCTTGGGTTTTTGTATCCAACTTTAAAGAAATCAGATTCTATTTCGGGCTGGATCAATTGGAGTACCAAAAGTTCAAACTGGAAGAACTAAACAAAGACGATGTCTTAAAGCAATTTATTTTTATTTGCCACCAAAACGCCCTAGTTCACCCAATCAAATCGAGAACCACACAACTCCTTGAAATACGTGGCACATACAATTTCAAAAAGTTTAAGGCAAAAAAGCAACACATCATCGATGAACTCTACAAAACGCTTAAAGCGTTCGATGGCTTGGAATTCATAGATCCACATCTGCTGGCCAATATCTATCCGTTTAACATTCTTGATGACTACGTCTGGCATTACGAAAACTATTGCCTCTTCACCTTAAATCCAGAGATATATTCCCTACTGACAAATATTGAAATATCAAATGGACAGGTAATCCTCAACCCAGCCCTGATGCGTGAGTTGAAGCGTAAAAAAGTAACTGATCCTGTAAAGAAAATTTCTTTTGTCCTTAAAACACTAAATCATTCACATGTATTCCATCTAACCAGTGTAAAAGATTATAAGGCAATTTTACAAAGGAACAAAGGCCGAAACGTAATCGGTTTTAGCGTTAAACATTTTTTTGGAATCGAAAATGAAAATGACCAAGGAATTACAAAAAATATAATATTAAACCAGAACCAGTCTTGCGACTGTCTTAGCTGCAATTTTAGAAGCTTGGATCTTAAGGCCATGCTAAAAAAACTGAAAACACCTGGCAATGATATCTCACTATATGAACTCGGATATGGCAATTATCTGGTGAGTGCTTCGGGGTACAAGAAAGCGTTTGAATATTATAATCAAATAGTTAAAGTATGGCAGGCAAAAAAACGTAGACCGATTGAAGCATACCTCGCTACTTACAATCTAATTGCATTGTTCAATTTGGTTTCGTACTACGAAGAGGATGATGACAAGAAGTTAAGTAATCATATCAAGTCGCTGGACTTAGAACGGATGCTCTGGGAAGAACTCCACCCACTCAATAGAGATGTAAAGGAGTCCCTAAAAGCCATTAGAGATAGAACGTTCATTATTCAAATTAAGAAAAAAACAGATGAACTGCATAAGGATTTGATTGCTGCAAAGCGGCACTACGACAGTGGTGGCAATTACTCAGCAATCAGTAACTACACCTATCAACTATATCATCAGTTCAGCCTCCTCTACACCTATGTTAATAGAAACTTTATAGTTGCTGACTCTTATTCAGACTATCAAAATATTGTAGCACTAATATTTGATGGCCTTTTGATAAGTCATTCGCTCCAAAAATATCCATATCGTCTTGCCGCCTTTGATAGATATATTCTTTCTGAAATAGTTTTAAATGTATCTACTCAAAAACTGGAGGAATTGGTCAAGGATATTTCTAGCATCGATGTAAAAACCGAAGACCTAAAAGTATTTCTGGATAGATTAAAAAACTTTCTCAATTCATTTGTTGATCAAGGACCTTTTACTCCACAACTGAATAATTTGTTACAAGAGTATCTACTGAATTATGATTTTGGCGAAAAGTGTGGAAGGATATTTGGAAATATGTTCTTGCTTCTCTTCAAAACAAATATCAAGAAGGAGGATTGGGATACATCATTAGGTCGGCTAATAATTAACTTCCTGCAGGTAGAGGATCATTTATACTGGTACCATCTTGATAAGCTTGGGATTTTCTTGAAAGAAAAGGGAAGTCTATTAACATATGAGGAAATCCTTTCTATATTAAAAATCGCTAACTCTAGGGATCGGCATGGTTACAATAAATATCAGAAGCTGATTGGAAGCTGCTGTCACGCGCTTCACGCATTTTATACTGATAATAAGATAAAGGATCACTCAATCCTTCAAAAAGCTATTGCAAATTCAATGAACGAAAAAGGTCTTTTAGATGGTCAGTTAATATATTTCTGGAAGGTGGTCGATGACCCGGGAAAAATCGCTATTAAAGAAGCTTATGGCAAGAGTCTGGATAAACAATTCAATAGTGATATTTATGAATGTTTGCTTAGAAATGTAATTTATTCCCCAGACGAGAAAGACTATTTCTTGAAGTATGTTGGATTTATCAATAAGGCTAAAGGACGTGGCTTCACTGGAATTCAAAACGGTCGACCGCAATTTGAAAATTTCTATTTTTACAATTTCGTATTGCTCTTACACCAGTTGGGTGTCCCTTCAACAAACGAAGCCCTGAAGCAAATTGACAACTTGAGTGAATTTGATGAATGGATACTGTCACCCGATACATTTGACTATAGAAAGTTTAACGCTGAATGGTTGTTGGCTATTTGGATTGAAAGCTTTCTTCCTGCGCTGAAAAAAGTAACAGAATTACCTGACATAATAAAAGTACAGCTCAAAAAATCATATAATCAGGGGCTTGCTGAAATTTTAGTTAAGCATTTCTTGATTTAAGCCGCCTGCAAATTCGCAAACAGTAAACTCGTTAAAGCATGTACTTACTTGAATCTAAAATCGAAAGTCTCTCCGCGAGGTTGAAAGCTTTTTCAAGAACTGAATCTGCTTACAGAGAATACGTTGATACCAAAATAACCGAGGACAATCTTAGGTACAACACTTCTCATATGATAGCAAAAGCGATACTAGCGGCCGGCATTCCTGCCAAACCAACCATGGTCAATCTCAACGCCAAAATTGAAGGATATAATCAACTCCACGGGACTTCGTTAGCATCAGAATGGTTTCTGTCCAATCAATGGATTCGGATTATCAACGACAAAATAGTATTTCCATCGAGTGTTTCCAAAATTATGAGATCAACGGAAGATGATCTCATACCAGCCGATTTTGTTAATCATGTTAATTGCCTAGAGGAATTGTACGCTGAATTTGTTAGAGATTCGATTATCCTTGATGAGGATATTTTACTGGTCAGTTTGACCAGTCAGGAAATCAAACTCCTTGCGGATAGGAATATACTTCACAAAGTAACTGACAATAAATACAGTTGGCATAAATCAGAATACACCAGGCATCTTAGAAACGAGATATGCGCATCAATTTGGATACTACTTTGTGACAATGAACTAGTTCTTGATTTGAATGACCGTGTCAGGTATTATGCCGAGATAATCCAATTCTACGAAATTGATTATCCCGACCGATTAACAAAATTCCTGCTGCCAGATAAAACAGAGAAACTACATGAAGCTGCTCTTAGTGTACTTTACTCCGAAAATGACTTGGTGGATACCGGTAGTGAATTTAAAAAGTCATGGCTTGATGCTCCCAGCTATGCCCGAAAAAGCCTATTTGATGATGTGCCACCCATTTCATTAAGTAAAGAGTCAACTATTGAGTTGTTGGAAGAGATAGATTCGTTAGACGGCTGGTTTCAGGGAGTCTTAGAATTGGACGAGGCACGTGGATTCTACCATATCCTTTTACGTCTCATGATTCAAACTGATAAACATGCTCAACGATTAGATCAGAGATATTTGGGGATGCAGAAAATTATGAATGATCTGAGTCGTCCTTACTTAGTGAATCATTTATTCTGGTATATAAAAAGAGATTACCAATTTGTATTGGCTGTATTTCTGAATTCGAATAACCTTGCCCCGATTGTTTTTAAAGCAATTAACGAAATCGAGGTTAACGAAAAGGTATTGGTAAAGACTCTCGAAAACGAAACAGCCGATCAGGTTAGAAGTGCCATTCATAAACTAAAGTCGGAGCTTTGGATGGACGCGTTCGATGCATTCCTTCTGAAATTATCCGCAAGCCTTAATCCTGATGATGAGACTATAAAGTCATTGTTTCAAATTCTATGGAGCCAGGTAAAATTGTTTTTCAAAAAACCGACTAACTATGATCACGAAATTCATTCTGAGGAACGGAGGCGTTTTGAGAATGCCATTAAGCGACTGTCAGAAGTACGGCCCCACGGAAACTACTATGGCGGAATAAAGCCCAGAATTTTTCCAAGGGTAGTAGGCGGGCTTTTCGTAGCACTGAAAAAGCGGAAAGAAGTATCTCATTACGATTCGATCTATTTGAACCAGCCCGCGTTTGAGTTTGCTATTCAATTGCTTAAATTCTGTATCTCTCCGTTATTTAAAGGTGAGATTTCTAAGAATGAGTTAGATGCTCTAAAACTTTTACGGGACGACATCGCTGGCTATTTGTACGACCTTGTTCAGAAGTATTTCACCTGTGAAGAATTTCCGGTAGTCAACTACAGTACGGGTCTCACGGAAATGAAAAAGCCGAAATGGGGTAATTACCCATTTGGTTTTGAAATACTGGAATGGGGTTATTTCTACATTCATATTCATGAGATTGGTGAGTTAAACAACTTCGTAAAGTCAATTGAATCGCAGTTCCGTTTTGAAAAAAATAGTGGGCAGGGAAGGTACCATGATCTGAATAGTGAGACTTATGAAAAAGTGAGACTATTCTTGAAGTCGATTGCTTGTGCAGTTATCGAAATAAAGGCATCCTCTTCCTCAAACTATGAGATTACCGCAAGCAGCATTGCTGACCTTACGGATACGCTATTTGAATTGCTAAAAAAATACTCGCTACGGTTCTGCGTAGACGATCTTCAAAACGATAGAATTAACGCGTTCGATGACAGATTCCGATTAACTTATGACTTATACTATCAGAACCTGTTGTCTGTTGTTTTTAAAGCAATGAATTATCAACCTGAAGAATTGAAGACTGAGTTTATTACACAATATATTCAAGAGGATAAAAATCTGCTTCGGCTTCTTGGTATTGTAAATTCAATAGACGGCCATCCGTCCAAAAGAATACTCTATGAGGAATTGCAGGCTGCATCAATTGATGATTTTATCACTTCAAGCAGAGTTACCACAGACTGGAGAGAGGCAATGATCGAAGCGATTAACACCGAGGAATTCTTCGAATTTGCTGAGCCCCTGTCACAACGTTTAGAAGCTCATCTCAACAACGTAAAACATTTGAATGAGCATGATAGTCTTCTACTATTTGAAGTTAAACTACTACATGCCTTCAAGAGTAAGAATCTTGATAAATTAAATGCTATCACGGTACCGGTTAATCAGTATGTAAGTTCTAATCGCAACAGGCCAGCAATTGACTTAAAGCGCTTCTTTGTAGGGTTGCATAAACTGTACAATACAAACGAATATGACGATGCGCTAAAAATATTTGAGGAACTACATTCAAATGACACGGCTAATGCCGAATATGCTTATAGACTTTTTCATGCACGAACAGTTCGTGCTAAGACCAATCTGGATTCAGCAGAACTGAAACTGGCTATGGAGTTCTGGAAGGCCTTTGCCGAAAATCCAACGAATGAATCAAGAAAAACGCTGCAGTCGCTGGATCACAATATTAGACACACTTCCATTCATTATTACCTTCACTTTGAAGAATTCGCAAGCTTGGACACCACTCTACAGCAGCTTCCGTCTGCTTATCTTTACGATTCTGAAATTGTGCAGGGTATATTTGATGCATACTTAAAACGGCAACTCGATGAGTTGGCTTATAGTTATCTTTCACATGCTAGAAAATATTATGTTGAAAATAGACTGCCAGTGCCTACTCTAATTGAATCGCTGTATAGCACAATTGACGATACCAAGTACATTAGCCGACTTAGAACATCGTTTTCAGAAATTCAGACCTTACCACCTGATAAATTCGTAAAAACAGTTCCAGGAAATCTGAACAATGGAATGACACTTGACGATTTTATTCTCAATGAAATTGTAAGGGCTGGAAAAATCCTAATGGAGAAAGTGCGAGCGCTTGACAAGGTGCCAATTGAAGATAAATACAATGACCTGTTACAGTCTATTTTGCGATTCAGATTTCCTGTATGGGGATGGACTATCCCGGATCAAGGTAGAACTGGTCCATCAAGCACAGGGGGTGATGATTTAGGATCTTCAGATTTCATGGTGCAATGCGCAGATGAATGTATAGCATTGATCGAGGCTATGATTATTGAGGGCAAGAACAAGTCCAAGACGGAAGAACACGTTGTTAAGTGCAACAAGTATGTCAGCCACACTACTCGCTTCTATCTGGTATCCTATTTTAAGGGAAAGTCCGAGAACTTCATAAAAACATGGGAATCCTATCGGCAAGACGTTCTTGATATTAATTTTGATGAGGACTTTAAGCTTTTGAAGCGTGAGTTCATTGACATTAGCACTTCACTAATTGGCACGAGAAACATTAAAGTTGGTAAAACATCGCATTCAAACGGGGTTATTTTCTATCACATATTTTTTAACATTTCCGGTAGCCAGGTCTGAATTAAATCTATTAAATAATGATGGATAAGAACTCTTTCAAAGTTGGTGTTCTTGCATATGGGTCGCTCATTGATGATCCAGGCACTGAACTAACGCCATTGATTGTTGATAGAATACTTTGCGAAACTCCATTTAAAGTTGAGTTTGCAAGACTAAGCGCATCCAGGGATAATGCACCAACACTTATTCCGGTTCTGGAAGGTGGCAAATTGATCAAGGCTCAGATCCTTGTCTTAAATGAAACTGTAACAATTGAGAGTGCGAGGTCCATGGTATGGAGACGGGAGCGACATATTACTGATGTTTCTCAAAACTATTCGCGTCCCCAAAATACTGGAGTAAACACAATTCTTGTCGAAGAAATTCATGACTTCCATGGCATCGAGTGTGTCCTTTATACTTCTATTGGAAAAAACATTGATCAACCCATTACGCCAGAGTTATTGGCCGAGCATGCCATCGCATCAATACGTGGTAATGCAGGCGCCTATGGGCTTGATGGCGTTCGATATCTCCTTGCCGCAAAGAAGAACGGGATCGTCACCGGGATGAGCGAAGAGTATGAGCACGAAATATTGAGAAGAACAGATGCCAAGTGCCTAAAGGAAGCCATTCAAACTTTGGACCTGCAAAGGAACTCAAGGGGAGCTATATTGATAGGGATGTTATGAGAACAATTCATTCGGTGCTCACTGCAATTGGGCTGATATTGTTCATTACGGTGGGCGGACTGGCGCAAGACAAAAAACCACCCATCATTGATATGCATCAGCACGCCATAATAGCAGTGCCCACTTAAAAGCGATGGCTACAAGAGCCCGTCATCTGCAAATGAAAAGTAGTGTTCGCTTGTGATTATGACGTGATCGAGAACTTGAATCTCAAGAAATCTTCCAGCTTCTTTAAGCTTCCTTGTTAAGTCGATATCAGCCTGACTTGGTGTGAGGTTCCCTGAAGGATGGTTGTGGCAAAGTATCATACCACAGGCTCCAGCTTTCAGCGCTGTTGCAAAGATAAGCTTGGGATCAGCAACGGTTCCACTGATACCTCCGGAAGATACCTCAAAGATGCCGATCGCTTTGTTAGCGCGATTAAGTAGAAGTACTTTGAATTGTTCAAGCAGTTCGAGTTTGCCCGTGTCCCAGGAAGATTTGAAAATTTCGAAAGCATCTCTTGATGCGTTGATCTTCGGACGTTGTGAAGGTTTGATGATTGATGAGTACGAGATTTCGATTTCAGCTACGGCCCATTGATTTTGTTGTCTTGTGTTTTCCATAATTGTAAGGATTAATTATGGTGAGGCCCCTGGCATCGAAAGCGGTCGTATCACCGGAAGGAAACGGAATAATTGGGGGTTCCTGAAAGCGATAGCTGGAAGGGGGAACCGTTTATGCCGTAGTCTTTTGGTGATACGACCAACGATGCCACCTTTACCATGATTAATCCTGGCAAGGAAAACACTATAGACAATACAATGGGCGAATGGAAAATGAGGAAGCAATCAAAACTTCAACTGGGCGGAAGTGAATCCGAACAAGATATCATTTCCGCTACCGGCTTCTTTTAGAAAGGCGTGTGCGTCAAACCAACTGAAACCACAGATTAGCACGATGAATTTATTGGCTGGATAAACAGCAGTCGCTGATAACTGTCCACCGATATATCTGCTCGTACCTTGTTGTCCTGAATAGATCATTGACATGTTACCACGATAGATACCATCATTCAAGCTATATCTCCAGATAGCCGCATAGTCCATTGACCAGCGAACATTATTTTTTGTAACAATGGAGATTGCAGGATGAACATCCATCAGGTTTGCGGGACCGATCTTCGCAGCAAGTCCAAAGTAGGCTCCTTGAGGAAATAGCGGATTCACTGTTTCTGTTTTAGTATCCGTATACTTCCTGTTTCCACTGATGAGCTCAGTCTTCACACCAATCTCCGGCTTCAGCCGTGTCCGACTGAACAGGTATGAACTGATCAGGGAAACACTCCATGCAGAAATCGAGTTTTGCTCCAACGTGCCTGTTTGATAAATACCTTCAAGATCGTACTTCCAATCCCTGCGGAGATCCCAAATTCTCATTCCGAACGTGTGCCTTATCTCTCTCCCTGCACCGTCATCCAGTTTAGCGTTCGCATTCTCAAAGCCAACGTAATAAGCATCGATGTTTTTCACTAGAGGTACATGAGAGCGTGAAAAGTAAATTCCATAAAATCGTTGATCATCATTGCTACTGTCGTCAAAGATTCCGCTTTTCCCTTTTACATAGTTGGCATAAAATGCATTCAGACTATTCTGGTGTTGATTGATTATGATTTTTATTCCGTCAAATGACTGGCGAGCATTTGGCGCGTCTCTCACTGACACAAGGCGCTGTGAACCGAACGCAATCTCCTGTCTCCCCGCACGAATCGTTATATGTAAGTTCGATGACCTTATTGTATTCCAGTCAAAGAAGGCCTGATGAAGGTCAAGCGGGTTGTCTTCGATGGGTGGCGCTGCGGGTATTCTGCTGTTCGCGAATGCACTTTGCAGCTCCGCAAAGACACGAATCCGTGAATGGATGTGGAGATCCACGTGCATCAACCAACGCGTGAGCGTGAAGCCGTCATCGTCTTCCGGCATATCACCCCAGTCCTCATTCTTAAAGTATAGGTATTGATATCGTATGTCCCCGCCAGCACTGAGGTAGGTGCTATTTGTTTGATTGAGGGGTCTAAACTTCAGGTGATGATACCAGTCTGTAGTGCTGTCGACTTTTAAGAAAGAATAATCCTCTTCATATCTAAGCAATTTAAAAGGCTGAAGGTTCTGGGCGTTGCATACGGTCCCGATAGGAACACCGAGCATAAAGATTAATAATATCCAAAATATTCTCATTGCTATTGTGTTTCAGTTGTTAAGTGATTCTTCTGAAGGACACAACAAAGAAACCAGTGCCATCTTCGTGCAACTATAGAAGAAGTACAGGTTCGCTTGTATTTCTCATCGGTATGAGATCGAGGCTATGGTATATACAATCCGTCTTGGGTTTTGTCCATTGGGCGCGAGCAAGGGAGTGAACACATTTGTGCTCAATAAAACATAAATACCAATGACACAATCAAAAAATCCAAAAGTGGGGTTAGATGCACTGCTCACTCCTGACAACTGTGTATTACTCCTTATCGATCACCAGCCGTTTCAATTTGCAGGGCTGCGTAGCCATGATTCGCAGACTGTTATTAACAATGTGGTTGGCTTGGCGAAGACTGCAAAGCTCTTCAATGTACCTACATTGCTTACCACAGTTTTAGAACAAAACGGTGGTTTGATTCTGAAGCAACTTCAGGATGAGTTTCCTGACCAAAAGCCAATCAATCGCACATTCATCAATACCTGGCAAGATGAAAGGGTGGTAAAATGGGTGAAAGAGACAGGAAGGAAAAAAATCATCATGGCGGCACTGTGGACTGAAATATGTTTGGCTATGCCTGCGATTCACGCGCTTGGCGATGGATATGAGGTATATATAGTCACAGATGCTTCGGGCGGTGTTAGTCTTGAAGCGCATGAGATGGCTGTTCAGCGGATGATTCAAGCTGGCGCTGTACCTCTTACTTGGGGTATGCTGACAGGGGAATTGCAAAGAGATTGGGCTCGAGTAGAAACCATTCCGGGCATGGCAGGGATTCTCGTGGGCAATTATGGTAATGTTGGAACGAGTTTCCTCTGGGAGCAACAGCTTCTTAACACACCTGTACCTGAGCATTCCATTCCGGTTTAAGCGGAGACTATTCACAAATATTCAGGGAAAGACATCAGCACCATCCTGTGATAACTGGGATGGTGTTTTTGTTTTGTAGAGTACTCAATAAATTGATGCTGGACGGTCAGGCGATTTAAGTTCAACGAGGAGATGCTCAAAGAATTTCTAAAATGCGGTCGTGTTTGAGCGTGATTGCTTGTGCTTGCGTTCGATCCATTTTCAATTTACAGACAATGGACTTGTTTAGATTTCGCATTGTGACCTGCCAGACTTGTCTTTCATGGACACATGGAACTGCCACGAGTAGGTAAAGGATAATCACACATTCAAATGACAGAAGAAGCCCATAGAATGCCACCCGCAGATTGTAGATCCAGAGAATTGTTGCAATCATTGGATTTTCGTGATTCATGTATCAAAAATATCCGACTGAAAAATCAGCGGAAAGGATGATTGCACCGATTCGATTGTACAAATCACAGTCGCGTTGATTTTCTGATGGTTGTTTCTTCGGGTTTAGATGGATAGAAACCGTTTGTGAGATACTCATTGACATCCTTGAATTGCCAGTAGAGCGAGGATGCGTCTAAGTAGTCAACATCATTTTTGCAGAGTAGTTCTTTTGCACTTTTTGCTGTCAGGTCGTTGTCCAGAAATAAATGTATGTTCTTAAATTCCTTCATGAAGTCGATACTGCGTCTAACCAGGCTAATTGAATTCAATACGAGGAAGCTTGCTGCGTTAGGAATGGTATTGTTCTTATGTTGATTGATTTCTTGAAGGGAAAGAAAATCCATAAAACCTTCGACCACGCAAAGGTGATCCTTGTTGTTCTCGATGATCGTTAGGTCTTTGGGTGACGCAGCTCCTTTGAACCAATCGTTTCGAAGTTCGAAGCCACCGGAGCGGTTAGGAAATCCAATGGCCGAATAGTTTCGTTTTCCAATTCGAAATTCAACCTGGTAGCAGAATTGAGATGCTAATGTTTTGTCTATACGTCTTTTGTTGAGGTAAGCTATCAACTCGTGTGATGTTAACGATGAAACAGAAAGTATTTCTACTTTCGGTTTTTCCGGTTGCGACTTATCGTTGCTCCAATTGTGCCGGTGAAAGATGAGGACATTATCCTGTGCTACTTTTCCTAGGAACTCAGGGATGGTACATTGATGAAGCTTGATTCCAAGATCGATGAGAGTTCCTCCCTCGCCAATTCCGTGATCATACCAGACGTTTCGTTTGATGTTGACTTTAAACGATGGTGTTCGATCAAGGTGCAGTGGAGAATGATACCAATAGTCTATTCCTCTAATCTTGGCAGGTTCGAAGCCAAGCTTTGCGAGATATTCGGGTATCGGAATTTGTTTGATCTCCTCAATTGTTAGACGTGTTGAAGCCATGTGAATGCTACTATACTATTGACTGACAGGAACCATGAAAAGATGGGGTGATGATCTGGATTGTTACAGTTCGCACCCCACCTTGATAATCGGAAGTCAGACCGACATGCCACGTTTTTTTGTTCGGGTTCTTCCTTCAGGCATTTCCTCCATTGTGGTCTTTTTAGTCTTGTCTTCCGTTTTTTTTTCTTGGACACCCTGAGAATTTTCTTGACTCTCCGAAGTTGATGGACGAATTCCCTGGAATTGCTTGGTCATTTTTTCGTCATAAACATTCAATGACCTCTCCTTCGGATTTGCTTCAATGAACATTTTTACGTCTTGTCCATCTTTTGTAAAGGTGACAGGCTGGAGGTTCCCCTTCTTCAGGCTCTTCAACAACTCACTCTTTTGATCTTCGCTTGCAAGCTCCTTAATTGGATGTCGGTTAACACTCTTCTCAAGATCGTATTTCCATCCACTGGTATAAGGCTGTACTTTGAAGTTATCATGCTTGTCCTTCTCCTTGAAATTGAGTTGGAGCCAGGCACTATACTCATCACCCTCTTTGTTCACAAGCCTGTCCTTATAGACTGCCCTTCCTTCCAGCAAATTGAATGCTTCTTTTGCCGTGACGCCTCGTCCATTGTTCAGGAAGAATTTCTGTAATTTGTCTTGCTCCGGTGTGTCCCCTTTCAGTTTCGCGGTATAGTTGTTTACGAAGTACATATCCTCCTGCTTACTCTTCGAAAAGTCCAGTATATACTCCACGACTTTCTTTTTATCGCCCTGACCAAACTCACCCGGCATGCTGAGCGTGAATTTTTCTGGACCTTCTTTGATTTTGTTTTCAAGTTTTTCATGGAGATTGTCTCCAAAGCCAAGGTTGAATAACCTGTCTTTAAGAAATTGAACATTGTCTTGTCTCATGATTGATGTGTTTAATTTGTTAATAAGTATGTTTTGCTAGATGCCTCGTCCCCTTCGTTTGCTCCTTGTTAACTGTTCTGCAACTGGTTGGAGATGTTTCCTTTCCATAGCGCGTTGTGCTTCAACTGTTAATTCATTCCCATCGCTGTTAAGTAGTTTAACTGATCGTTCTTTTGGAAATACGGCTGCAAAAGCATGATGATCCTTGTCTCCGTTGCGAATAGTTACCGGCTCTGCGTTTCCATAGTAAAGAGAGAGAACCAGGTTCACGCGTTTGGTTGGGTTCAACATTTCCTTTACTCCGCGAGCTTCAAGTTCTCTCCCTATCGATAACTCGAACGGATCTAGCTGATGCTTCGTGATAGGATAATTGCCGTGTATATCTTTGCCGGACAAATCAAGTTGAAACCAATAAGGCTTGAGTTTTCGCTCTTGGTGGTCGATAACTAACTTATGTACCGCGCGGCCTTGCAAGAGATTAAAAGCATCAGGCAGTGAGAATCCAGCGTCTTGCACAATCCTGAAGTTCTGCGACCGTCCCTTGTTAGGTAAGGCTGCATGATACATGTACGGATGATAGGCATTTACCTTATCATACTTCTTAAAGTAGATCGTGTAATCAATAGATTCCATTCCCTTCATTCCTTGAAACTCTTTTTTTCCAGCGATGTTGAACTTGTCGGGATCAGCGTTCATTTTAAGTTCGATTTCATCACGATGAGCTTTGGGAAATCCAAGGAATCCGAGTTCAGACATTGTCCATCGCAGATCGTGACGGTCCATAACTTAGTTTTTAGAATTTGACGCGTCTTGCCTTGATGATGCTATTGTTCTTAACATCAATGAACAGGTGTCGTCCTCCACGTCTCTCCTTGAGCTCTATTCGCAGAAGCTTTGCATCGGGGATCGTAAATTTGGGGATCGCATAGACCAGTTCATTGGTAGATTTCCCATCGATCATCGAAGCATCTCCGGTCTGATGAATTGCTGCTTCAGAGACTTCTTGCGAAGCGGTACGTTTTGACTGTCGCTTATCCCGAATAGAGAAACGAAGTACTTCACTATGGTACGGAATGTTCGATTTGTTTTCGATGCTCAGATGGAAGAACATCACATTGTCTTCGATGTAGATCCCGCGTAGCAAAAGTTTCATATCGTATTTTGTGTATGACTTTATCTTTCGGTCGTCTTCCCGAGAAAGAATTTCTTCTGAAAGTTGTTCCAAATCGGCCTCCGTCATTCCAGACTGGAAGAGCAATTGATTTGAATCTGCGAGTGGAGATATTCCGATGTTGACTGTATAACGGGACGGTTTGTCAGAATACTTTACGAAGAAATGGTGCAGGTTACCATCTGCTGTTATTACTGTCAGGTTCGTCTCCTTGAAGTTCAACTTGCCAGCTTTGAGTTGAAGGATGTTGTTAACACCTTTGGCACGCTGTGCGAGAATATCGCGGCTACCCCGATCAACAGAAGTTATAGCAGCAGGAAAAATCACACTGGACGTCTTGTTGAAGCTTACTTCTATTGTAGGTGAGCTGACACCTTGAGCAGAGATTCGGAACACCGCCATTAACAATATCATCAATGGCAGCAGTATGTATTTACTTGGTTTCATAAGTATGTATTTGTTTGCTGAATTTTGAATGAGCGTGTGTTCATCTTTATTATTGAACACACGCCATAGTTTTCTATAAGAAAAGATCACCCAGACTTCCCAACATCAGGATTCTGATATAGAGGTTGATGAAGAATGAGCCGATAGAGAGAATTACCATGTTTGCTTTCATATTATTAATGATTTGAAATTTGAATCTGTTTCTGTTTGGACATAGTTCTAGTGCTCTCGTTATTCACGAGGTTGGTTTTCTCTGTCGTGGAGGTGGTAGCTACAGCACTTCCATGACTGAGACACACATGGTTCACGAATCGCTACCGGATGGCAGAACTTGTAGGGTGAATGCAAGTGTCGGTCGCGGAGCGGGGCTGGCTGTTAGCGTCATTTAACATCAGCATAAGCAGCCCCCATAAGATGATTCTCACAAAGAGGTTCATATATGTACTGGGTATTTAAAAGTTCAAATCAGGTTGCACGCTGTCACTGCTATGAGAAATTGTTCCGGCTTGCGATTGCTGACTGGTGTCTTGTAACAGTACCTGGTAGCCAGCCTTAACAGTAACTTTGATCAGCTTGGTCTTCTTGCTAAAAATTCCCTTTGCTGCTTCTATCCCGGCAGTGGCGGCCTGAACTTCAAGAGAGTTGTCCATTGAATAAAGCTGAACGTCCTGAATGGACTGACTTCCGGCTTGTTTAGCAACATCACGCGAGATAGCCCCCGGAATATAAATGCCTTCCATCCCGTCTAGGTCGTATGCCGACAGTGCTACAGGCAGCAAAGAGTTGCCATCACGGATCGAGTTGATGTTGATGGATAAGCGTTCACCATTTATCGTACAGACACCAAAAACAAATTCGTTTGCGTGTATAAGTTGATCATTGATGACTATGTCCGATAATAGTCGCAGTTTAACAATCGAACCTGAAACGATGACTTGTGTATCGTGTATCACTGCGGGAAATGCGTTGGATGATTCCTTTTTCGTTTCGACTTCATCGGAAAGGCCGTAAAACCCATTTGTCTGCAATTGGGCGGTGTAGGCAGCGAAGGCGCTTTCAAGTGAATCCAGCATTGACATAGGTTGTGTTGGACGTTCGTCAGTGTTGCCCATCGAATTAATGTTGTCAGTTGCTTTGGCTGGTACGACCGAATAGGTATTGCCAGCAGTAGTCATGCGGTCATTGTTGATCTTGTCACGCATCCGCTGCGGATGCTGGATATCCAGAATTTTGTCGAGCATGCCATCGATTTGTTGCATTTCTGGATCGTTTGTGTCTGATGATGCCATGATCTGCATCATCTTTTCAAGTCGGTCAACGTCCGGTGACATAGTGTCTGAAGTTTCATTGATTGCACTGGAAGTAGTTGAAGCTGTTGGAGATTCCGGCTTCGAGGGTTCACCTTCGAGATGACGAGAGAGCTGTGCAAGTTTCCGATTAATGAGATGCTCATTTTCTGCCATTGGCGCATACTTGTCCTTTGCACCAAGAGATGTATTCAGTTTGTCGGTGGTAATTGTTGTGTCCTGTGCTGCCACTAATGTTGCAGTGACATAGTAGGGGTCGTTGCGTCTGGCTTCTTCGTATTTAAGTGAGTCACGCTTGGCTCGTTCGTAAAGAGCGAACTTATCCCAGAGTTCATCTTCTTTATCGAAGTGTGCACCTGGCAATTCTGTGTTGAGACCGGATTGAACGGGTTGTGCTTGAGCCGTGACGCCTTGTCCACCTCCAAGTGCCCAGAAGATCATGGTGACGAATGGTGTTACAAGCAACGGAAGAAACATATAGAACCTGCGTTGCTGAAGGAATTTTTGTGTATGTGGTTTCATGATGAATGTTTGTTTATGATGTATTGTTATTCTTTGAGTTTCCCATAGATACCTAACAGATAATCAATGCTATCTAGCAGCCCTTGCCTTCCCTGTGTCATTTGGTGGTAGACTTCTGGGTCATAAGTTTCGAGACTGTCCAGTGTTCTTTTAAATCCCATGAGCAGAAGATAGTCTTCCTCCGAGAAGATGTTATCTGGAGCGCTTCTGAGGTGTGGCATCTCGATACCCTTTGGTAGAAGGTTTGTTAAAGCAGAATCATTATTGATAAACGGACGAATGATCATGCTACCGCATGCCAGCGTCACTGCCAAACCGAAGCAGATCAGGACTGTCTTCTTTGTTCGGAGAGAAAGAGGTTCAAATCGCTGGCTAAGTCGATTAGCGATTCGTCTGCCAAATGTGGATGCAATCTTTGAAAGGATTCCGTTTGTTTTGTCTTTGCGTGGAGGCGTTGATTCTTGTCCCATAGTTGTTATCGGTTTATGGTTTTTGTGTCTTTGTTCTCAATGGTAGTCCAGCGTTCAATTAGGAAGCCATGAGAGTTATTGTCTGATCGTGCCACGTTTCTCAAGTAGCCTTCCGTTATCAGGCTTCGCATAACAATCGAAGTTGCCCTTATGATTTGCTGGTGCGCGTGATAGCGGAAATAGTAAGGATAGTTTGTCATGTTGATTTGAATGCTATCAGGTTCAATAGACTGGCTGATGTTTCCTGATATGATATTGGAGTAGTATCGATTCTCTTTCAGGTTGTCGTATTGTTGTTTGGCTGAGATGTCCGCCAGGTACAGCGCTTTCGTAATGTTTCCCTGAATCATCTTGTCGTCCGGATCAAGCGTAAAGAAGTAGTGATGAAACATTCTTACATGATCACGGGCCTCCACGGGGATGTTGTCCTTTCTCTCGGCAGCATATGCTTCAAGTGCTTTACCGTTGGATAGAATATAGATGCGCTCTTGTGTTTGCGTGATGAGTTGGAAACTTTTGTACACGGTGTAACAACAAATGAACACACATGCTACGATGACCGCTATTGAGAATAGCCGAACGTGGCGAAAAGCAGTGTCGATATTTTTGAGTTGACTGAAGATCATAGTGTTCATGAATTACCAGAAAGTTTGTTGCGTTGGAAGTCGTTATTTCCGGCTTCAGGTTTCGATGAGGTTTGACCCGAACCTGCACTGGATGATCCACTATAAGATTGCATGACTGTTCTCGCTCCGGCAGCACCCATTGACGCTGCAGCCACAGTACCACCTACGAAGAAGTTTGAAGCCTTGGAAAGCAGACGATTGTCACCACCCGCATGGACGATGTAGTTGGCTACAGACGGAACGGTGAAGTAGCCAATGATCCCTATTACAAGGAAGATGATGTAGCCACTATCTGTCGCGCTGAATGATGTATCACCATATTGGTAGATTTGATCAATATCATGGCGCAGCATGTTCTCCTGTATCTTGGAAATGATCGCCCCGAAGATATTGGCTACAGGAAGCCATAAGAAGACATTGACGTAGCGTGCCAACCAAACGGTAAGCGTATTTTGAAAGCCATCAAAAACGGAAAGTCCAAATACCAGCGGTCCGAGGATGGCGAGTACAATCAGATAGAACGTGCGGATCGTATTAATACAAAGTGCAGCGGCCTCGTACAGTACCTGCAAGATTTCTGAGAGCCATTGCTTGATTTGGTTTCTGATTCCATACATTGTTTTAGCCATCAGGAATTTCATTCCGTTGCTGATTAGTTCAATGCCAGTTTCCTCTTCTCCGTCAGGATACATGTACTTGTACCACTTTCCATGAGTACCCTCGTCACCATAGAGCTGGTACGTTGTCGTTTGTTTGATTGCCTTTTCCTTTTGATCCAAAAGGAACTCAATGGCTCGATTGGAATTGGTCATCATAGCCGCTGTTCCGCTGACGGTTGGTTTGAGCACCCCATTCATTACCGCGATGACGTATGGGAATAAGAGAATAGCCAAACCAATGGCGAATGGTCTAAGCAAGGGATAAAAGTCAATCGGTTCGGCATTAGCAATGTGGCGCCATACGCGCGAGGCGATGTACCACAGTGCAGCAAAGGCAGCGATGCCGCGCCCTACACCTATAAGTTGATTACACAATGGCATCATCTCATTATAGAGTGTATCAAGCACCGATTGCAGACTGTGAATTTCACCGGCAACACCTTGTGCACTTGCATTGTCAGGAAGACACACATAGAATAGCAGCACCAGGGCAAGTTTGATTTTGATCGATTTCATTTGCATTGGTTTATGATACTATTGATGAAATTTTCGTGTTAGGTCAACGTTATGTTGTTCTTTTGCACGCTGCATGACAAGCATCTGTGTACTGCTGTTGAAGAGTTTGAGGAAGACCACTTTATTTTGCATCTCCAGATATAGGCGATCAATCGCTTTTAGTCGTTCCTCATCATTCATTCGTAGTTTGGCTGCTGTAACAATTGTTAACAGCTCATCCAGATTTTGCAGACTTTGCTTGAGGATGTAGCTATAGACGTTCTCCAAATACTTTATTTCACGTGCGGTTAGATTGGTGTCGTTTCGGAAGCGATTGAATGCACGCTTTCCCTCTTTTAAAATATGCTGCTGGTACTGGATGATATAGGGGATTCGCTTGTACTTCCGCACGGCAGGATTTACCGCGTAAAGACCGTCAAGAAAAATCTCATGCAGGTTAAAATTACCTTCGGCTATATCCTTGATTGTATTGTACCCCTTTGTGAGAATCTTGTATCCTTTGTACATGTTGTCCAGAATCTCCTCCAGTTGTTGCAGTTTCTCATAGTTGAGAATCAATTGTGTCGCCTCTTGGGATTGTGCATTAATGCGAGCACTAATCGAGAGGAGAGAAAGAAGAATAATGATATATTGTCGCATAGTGTTTACGTTTTGGTGTTAAATCGAGCCTGTTAGTTGGCGGGCATTCTCTAACTGAAGCTGTTGCTTCCTACGTTGGACGGTTAGAAGATTCGTGGTGTCGATGAAGTCCATGACAAAGGCATATAGTTCCTGCATTTCCAGATGCACTTTGTTTAGTCGATCAATCCGTTCTTCATCTTGCATCTCTGATTCTCCCGTTGTTGTCACGGTGGTTAGTTCATCGATATCCATGTTGCATTCTTCAATTACCTTTTGTCGGACTGACTGAATGTAGACCTTCTCGTCTGATGTCAATTGATCATTACGCTTGCACTCAGTCACAAAGTATTCGAGCTTCTCCTTTATCAGATGTTGATACACGAGTATGTCGTTTACCTTGGGAGAATTTCTTATGACTGGACTTACTACCTTGAGAGAATTGAAATAGTCCTTATCAAGATTGAATGTTCCATTTTTGATTTCGCCAATCGTGGTTAGCCCTTTGTCTACAATCTGATACCCCTTCTTGAGATATTCGAGATATACCTTTAATGCCGCGATTTGCTGAATGAGGTATTTTCGTTGTGTTTTCTTTTGGCGAAACCATTCATTCCAATTGGGCGTCTGTGCGTGTGATGCAATGGAACAAAGCATTGTTATGGCTACTATTACATATTTCATGGTCTCTTGAGTTTATGTGTCTTATCCTGGTCCAGTACCAATCTGTTTGCCTGCTCACAATAAGGCATGTCGATGTTCGCCTTAATTGGTAGTGTGACTCTCTTCAATTGTCCGGTGCTGGTACTGCTGGTGATGTCGATTCTATCTACCTGAAAACCTTCAGCATTTGTGTATTTCACTTTGAAGTCACACGACACTCGTGGGCTCTGTTCGTCACGCCAGTGAGAATAGGTCGTAAGTCTAAATGGTGGTATGGCAGGCTCATTTTTCAGTATGTCCAAAAGATGCTGTGTGAGTGATTCTTTCAATTTTCCCGGATAGGACGCATTACAGAGGAAATGGCCATTGTATCCGCGTTCGTTCATGCGTTGAAGGAAACTGGCTATTTGATGTTCGAGCCGTTGCAAGGTCATAGTCCATACAGCTTTTTGATCCTGTCAATCTCGTATTGTGACCTTGATCGATTGAGACTCAGTTGTCCTGTCTGCATGTTGAATTCGAGCAGGTCGATGAAGTTCTGTTCAATGCGTTCACCAGCCTGCGTGATGATAGCCAGGCGTTGCGCATCCGTCATTTGGGTGTTGAAAGAGTTGACCACCAAAACCAGTTGATCCAGGTTGCGGACGCTTTCACGAAGAATTCCGCTGTACACCCGATACATGTAGTCGATCTCAGACTCGGTAAAATGATCATCGCGGCTGACAATGCTCCAGGCACGTTTGTATTCGTTAACAATTCGGACTTGTTTGTCCATGATTTGCCGGATACGTTGATATGCGGATAGCACTGTTTTTACACGCCAGAGTTCATCGTAGTATTTTTTGTATAGCTGACGGTGTTTTTCAGTCCACTGCGCTATTTCGGTAAGCTTGAGTTCGGAAAGTTTATTCTCCAGTACCTTCTGCGCATTCTGTAGCCAGATGGTTTTGTTTTGCAGGCGTTGTATCATCAAGTCCACGGCTTTAATCACTTTTTTCACAGCCTCTTTGATGATTTTTGCTATTGGGATTGCTGCCTTCGCCTCCTGGGTTGGCGCTGTTGCTGTCAGACAGAAGGTAGTTAGTAGCAAAACGAGCATTATTCTTTTCATCCAATTCATAGTGAAATGATTTAGGAATTTCATTTATGCGGCCGTTCCCAGCCTGATGTCTTGTGCTAATGCAGCGATGCCTTTTCGAATATCACCGCCCCATTTTTTGGTGTACGCTTGTACTTTTACTTTCTCCGATTCTTCCGTGGTGTAGGCTAGGTATTCTTCGAGGCTTACTTCTGTGGCGTAAACCTTTGAAAGGACGCCACCCAGTGAAATGAATACTTCTTTGTACTTGCGTGCCGGATCGTTGCTCTTGTTGATCGAGAGTACTAGTGCTTTTTCTTTTTCTGTGAGTCCGAGGAGTTGCTGGATCTGATCGAACTTGTTTTGATACTTACTTTGATCAAGCAGTATCTTGCAGTCGGAGTTATTGATAATTGCTTGTTTGACTACAGGCGAGCTGATGATATCCTCAACTTCTTGGGTAACTACGATTGCTTCACCATAGAACTTGCGAACAGTTTTAAATAAATATTTGATATACTCCGCCATGCCTTCTTTCGCTATTGCCTTCCACGCTTCTTCAATCAGAATCATTTTGCGAATACCCTTGAGCTTACGCATTTTGGAAATAAACACTTCCATGATGATGATGGTGACTACCGGAAAAAGGATGGGGTGATCCTTGATGTTATCGAGTTCAAATACGATGAATCGTTCACGAAGAAGTTCCAGGTTTTCTGTGGCATTAAGCAGGTAGTCAAATTCGCCACCTTTATAGTAGGGTCGAAGTACATAAAGGAAATTCTCGACATCGAAATCCTTTTCTTTGACTTTATCCGCTTTAAGGATGTCTACAAAATCCTCCTTGAGGAACTCATAATAGCTGTTGAATCCGGGGAAGAGCGTTTTGTCTTTGGTGAGCTTGTCATAATACATCTGAAGTGAAATAGATAAGGCCACGTATTCAGACCGATTGAACGTTTCATCGTCTTTCTTCCAAAGTGCCAGAAGTAAAGTCTTAATACTTTCTTTCTTCTCAGTGTCCAGTATGTCTCCCTTACTGATGTAGAAGGGATTGAATCGGATTGGATTCGATTCATCGTAGGTGAAGTAGTATCCCTTCACCAGATCGCAGAGTCCCTTGTATGAATGACCCACATCGACAATAACAACGTGGGTGCCTTGTTCGTAGTAGGAACGAACCATGTGGTTAGTGAAGAAACTTTTTCCCGAACCACTAGGGCCGAGAATGAATTTGTTTCGGTTGGTACAGATGCCGCGTTTCACAGGCTCATCAGAAATATCAACGTGAACAGGTTTTCCCGTGAGACGATCTCCCATTCGAATACCAACAGGACTTAGTGAGGAGCGATAGGATGTTTCGAGATTAAGAAAGCACGATGCCTGCTCAGCGAACGTGTCGAAGGTGTCGTTCATGGGGAAGTCTGCTTCGTTGCCTGGCATTCCGGCCCAGAATATTTGTGGTGCTCCGTCTGTTTCTTCTTTCGCTACGGCATCCATTTGAGCGAGCGCAGAAGACACTTGCGTCTTTATTTCTTTTAGTTCGGAGCGTTCGTCTGTCCACACCATCACGTTGAAGTGTGCCTTTACAGGCTGACGTTGATCTGCAATAGCTTCGTTCAGAAAATCGTTTGTAGCATCACGGCTGATGGCATTCTCTCGTGAATAGGTTGACAATGATTGAAGCCTCAGCCGTTTGCTTTCCAATTGTTTGATGGTCTTGGCTGCGTCTTCTATAAAGATGAACTGATTGTAGATGTGATTACAGGAGAGCAATTGGCCGAGGGAAGACCCAAAGCCGACACTGAATTTGGTTTTGTCCGTACTATACTTGTCATAGTTAATCCTGGACCCTGTAAGTGCCGGGAGGTCTTCCACATCGGCCAATGCAAAGAGTTGACAATATTGATTTCCTATTTTAATTCCATCCTTGAGATGCATGTCTCTTATTACAGGAGGCTCGTTACTGGATTGTAAAAAGCAATAGCGCTCAATCAACCCGGCATGCTTAGTCGAGCCAGCAAGGTCATCGATGTTGAGTCGCTTCAATTTGATAAAGCCGCTGTCACTTAGTATCCTTTCAAACTGTGCTGCACAATCAAGGAATTCCTGAAGTCGCATTGGGTTAATGGTCTCTTCGGGGACTATTGTTCTCCGAATGAGATTGGAGAACATTGAACTTGATGTTTTGCGATTCAATGGTTTCTGCGACAGCATGATGAAACATTGATGATCGAGGTAAGGTCTTTCATTGAAGAACTTCTCGCTTGATCGAGATAAGAAAGACATCCCTTCCTGATCAAAATCGGCTTTTACTTTCCGCGCGAAGAACCAATCTTGCTTATGAAAAACAGAATTCTTGGGAAGCACCTTTATCGCCTTGATCAGAATTTGGTGGAATGCTTCATAGTCCTGATCTGAGAGAGTGAATATCTCAGGAAGTTCTGCCTGAAAAGCCAGTGTGACATCGCCTTGTTTAGAAAGGATGGAGTCGTGCTCGACCTTATAGATCGGGAATACTTGGTCAAATGATATTTCAGAAATCATTTACGTAGTGATTGAAGGTGAAAGAATATTTTTCTGGATTTTGCTTTTAGGAAAACAGGAATGCTCCTGCGTGCGAGTTTCTTCACGAGTCCGTGTTGCCCATAGGTATCACTGAGATGGTAGACACCCATGAAGAGTAGCACACCGAGTATCACGATCAGACCGAGGCAAACGAACATGTTCACACCGCTGATGTAGAGTACTGCAAACAGGATGAGCAGAATGATTGCTCCAGCCCCGAGATAGCCAATGTATTGAGCCTTCAAGCCCTTAAATTCTATTGGCTTATTGATACCCTTGTTTATTTTGTAGATGCTGTTCATGGTGGACATTGTTAGCGAGGTATCCTCTTTCTGGTTTTTATGTTTCTCTTTTGCTGTGCCAGTCTTTGATCAGGTGATCGCAGATTTTGATTCGTGGATTCCTGCTTTGATGTGAATGACTTGATGGATTCACGTTTAAGTAGGTGTCGATCTTGTGGCGGGATGAACGCTTGAGCAGGAAGCGTAACGTGTTCTGTCATCGGTGGCAAACCTCCGCCTGGCATATACCCTTTGTAGATGTTCCTTGTCAGCTTATCAAACACGATGGGAACATTGCCTGACTCGTCAGCATGTAGCGTGCTAAAAGAAATCTTGTTCGAAGGATTACGTTGTTCACGAAGTTCGCGCGTATCGTAGTCAATCAAGAACATAGTGTTTGCGATGAGAAGCTTGTCATACTTCTCACGCTTCACCATGTTATCTACTAAGTTTTGCATGACGTTGGAGGTTATACACCGAAGAAACTCTTCAAGACGGTGGCCACGACAACCAGAAAAATGCAGCTGCCAAACCACGCTGCGGCAACGCGGCCTGTGTCCTGATCGCCACCATTCCACTTCTGATAAACTTTTACAGCACCAATGAGCCCGAGTACGGCACCAATGGCATACATCAAGTTGGTGCCCGTATCGAAATAACTTCTTACGCGCATGTTGGCTTCATTAATACCCGCGTTGCCGTCCTGTGCATAGCTGTACATATAGGACATGGTGTAGACTGCTACTGCAACAGCCAATGCTTTCATTTTTCCGAATTGAGGTTTAAAAATTGTTTTCATGGAAATTGGATTTAGATGTTTGTGTTTTGATTCTGTTGATTAGCTCCACCATTCTTGAACTTCAGCCAGCGTGAGTGTGAAGGACAGGTGATCTTTGCTCTCCTCGCATACGAAGGCAGAAATGGCATGCTGATAGGTTGTTCCTTTGAGGTGAGGATATTTCAGGAATGACGCAGCAACGAGGGAAGTACACTCTTCTTTCGTAGACTTATATTCTTCGCACAGTTGGATGAGTGTTTTTAACTCATTTAATAAATCGGATACACTTCCGATAATCAGGTTTGCAGGTCCGGAAGATGGAGTAGTTTGAATGCTTTCCGGAAACTGATCATTAGACGAAGACAGTATGAATTCGTCCGAGTCGATTGGAGTTGAGGATGGATGGGAAGTGTGAGAATCTTTGGATGCACCAATGACTGTTACTGTGCTTGTTGATTTCCTGTCGTCTTGTATTTCAGACGTTGGAGCCGAACGACCTTTGACAAGTTGGAGGATCTCACGATGATAGAGAATGATTGCACTAATAGCATAATAGGTGGCTCCAAAACATACCAGGATCGTCAGATAGGTTTGCCATGAAATTGAATTGAACATACGCCTCGTGTTTGATTACGGGACGAATGTGGTTTGGCGGCAAGTGGCATGTTCAACATGTTGTACACATGTGGATGGGCATTTTTGAAATATTTTTTGAATTCATAATGCTTGTGTCTGTTTGATGCGAATTGATTTTGTTCCATGTGGAATAACCAGGCTATAATCGCTTATGATTTCGTGGCCTTGTTGTTGGATTGAGTTTATACAATGATTCCTTATCGAGTGCAACGACTTGCTGCGTCTCTGGTATCGCTGTAGCGTTTTCAATCTTCTTATCGAGTAGTTCTATTTGATCCTTCAATGATTTGATCATTTTGATATCTGTGAATTCTGCATTTAGCTCCTTCTGATAGGTGGCTATTTTCTTAATCTCTTCCTCAATGCGCTCACCTGTGTTTTGAATGACTTTCGGGATGCGTTTGATGGTATCGAGTAAGTAGCGTCCTGCGAGTGCAGGATTTGAGTTGATCTCTCCACCAGCCGATTGATATACCTGCGAACTTGATCCCTTTACGAATGCCTTTAATGCACGTGCATCATACATCAATACAAATCCACTCATTGACGCTAGTGCGACAGGTTGTGTGGTTCCGTTTCGTTTTGCCTCTTCTATGGCGATGAGCAGTTTCTCTCCTGCCATCTTTCGATCCAGGATGCTCTCTTTAGAAATTGTAAGTGGTGCTTTTTCGAGGTCGGTGTTTTCTACTGCCTTCCAGTCCGATTTAATTTTGCTCAGGCTTGTCTGCCAAGTCTTAATACTACGCTCACCCAGACCAATCTGAAATTCGGCTTCCGATTTGCGTTTCATGAATACTTGAAACGTACGCTGCAAATCGCTGAGTTTCTTTTCAAGCTTTACTTTTTCCAGCAGGTCGGTATTTCCGCTGAGCAAGGCCACATATTCTCCGAAGTTCATTCCGCCTTCCTGATCGAAAGCGCCTTCGTCTATTCTTCGCTGGTCAATGGAGTTGTTCTTGATCTGACTGATAAATTTCTGCTTGTTTGACAGAATGTTGAACTGGTAGGAGTCCAGTGTACGGTTGACGGCATAGATGTAGTTCGGAACTTTGTTGTCAGCATACAGTTTAGCCATTTGGTTCCCCTGCCGACCACCGCGGCCGGTGCGTTGTTCGAGATCGCTGGGTCTCCAAGGGATATCCAGGTGATGCATGGCAATAACTCGTTCCTGAACGTTGACTCCTGTTCCAAGCTTCTTGGTGCTCCCAATGAGTACGCGGATCTGACCGTTGTTGACTTGCCGAAAGAGTTTGTCTCGTTTCGTCTTGGTGTCGTGATCGTGGATGAATTGAATTTCATCGGCATTGATGCGGTGTCGTTCAGTCAGTATTTTTTTGATCTCATGGTAGAGGTTAAAGCCACTTCCACTTGGAGTACCCAGATCGCTGAATACGAGTTGCGTGCCCTTGTAGGGTGTGCTTTCATGATGCGCCTTGTTAATTGTGTCGCAAAGTTTGCTGAGCTTTCCATCGGCCTCAAACGAATATCTCGCTTCATCAATCATACGCATATCGATGCTCATCTTGCGTGCGAGGTTAGTGGCAATGAGCATGAGTGCGTTCTTCTGGTTGTCATTGAACGTCAAGCCGACATGTGACGGGTCTTTGGTGCGCGTGAACTTGATTAGTTGTTGTGTGTATCGTTCCTGTTGCATTGTGGGTTCAGTATTCACCACAATGTTTTCAACGGTTGGTTTGTCAACTTTAAGATTTGCATCCGTCACTACGTGACTGATCTCTGCATAGAACCGGGCGAGTTCAGGCACTTTGATGAATTCCCGATAGCGTTCTTTCATCTTTAGTTCGTTGGTAACGGTGAATTCGTAAGCAGCCGTCTTGCGTGCATACATCTTTGCCCATGCGTCAAATGAATTGATGCGCTGTTCCTGAAGCTTCTCTGGCCTCAGGTATTTAAATAAAAGATAAAGTTCTACAAGACTATTGCTGATGGTGGTGCCTGATAGAAATGTCACTCCTTTATCACCACCCTTCTTTTCCTGTACCGTGCGGATGGCAAATTCCAGGTTGAGTGCGCGCTGACTTCCGGAGGGATCTCCTAATCCTGCTACCTGCTGATGACGAGTTGTAAAGTGAAGGTTTTTGAATTCCTGGCTTTCATCCACAAAGATGTGATCGAATCCCATTTTGTCGAAGTCAAGAATATTTCTGTCGCGTTTGATTGACGCTTCGGTTTCAGAAAGTCGAGCACTTAAGTTTTGTTTCCTTGCTTCAAGTCCTTTGAGTATCCGTTTTGAGAGTGATTTGTTTTCTGAAAGCACTGCCAAATCATCTTCGAGATTGGACAGCTCCTTTGATAGAACATCACGTTGAACTCTTGCAGATTGTGGGATGGCCAGGAACATATCATGGGTAAGAATTACAGCGTCCCAGTCGTTTGCTGCAATGCTGGCAAAAATGCCCTGCCGTTTCAGAGGAGAGAAATCCTTCTGTGGATCCGGTGCAAGGATTTTTGCATTGGGGTATGCTTTCAGAAAATCATCGGCAACGGCAGCTACGTTAGCTTTCATGCAAAGGATCAACGGCTTTCGTGCGATGCCGAGTCTTCGCATTTCCATGGCTCCGGCAATGATGACGAGCGTCTTTCCGGCTCCCACTTTATGATCAACAATTCCTCCATCGGCTTGAAGCAACATCCATATTGCATCCTTTTGATGTGAGCGTGGTGTAAAATGTTCAAGTGCTTTTAGTTGAAGATGTGATCCATCATATTCTCTTCGAACCGAGTTGTTAATGTTGGTATTATAGAGATCTTCAATTCGTTTTGAGATGTCCCTCCGCTGGTTAAGAAACTCTTCGAATGCATCTTTGACACCCCGAATTTTCATTTCCACGTTCTTCATACCATCAATGTCGGGCTTGTACTGTGGTGGGTCGGTTCCTTCGATGCGAATCTGCAGGTAGGGCTGTGTATCGGCCATGGCATACTCAAGGATACGGGAGCCACCAATACTGCCGTTGTGTATCGAAGCAGCATGGGTGATCGACTCCTCGTTACTGTATCCTTTTACATTGACCAGGTACATGTCCGAAGAGCCCATGTACTTAATTTCCGTTGGCTTTTTAAATATGTGCTCGGCAAACGATTCATAGATGTCGATGGGAATCCAACGTTCGCCAATGTTAATGTCAATTAGCTCTCGCTTGAGGAACGCAGGCCGGACGTGTTCTAGCTTTTGGAGATGGCTATCGATGTCGTATTGACTGAGTCCCCCATCGGAATGCTGCTTCATTTCTTCAAGCAGCGCAATCTTTTGTACGATATTACCGCTTAAGAATTCATCCTTGGTTACATAACGCTCTTCCGTCTTTGCTTCCACATCACGGAATAGTAACTCCTGGTCCATTCCTTCACGGATGATGGATGTTGTTTCGCGATCCAAAAGCGTACTGATGAATGGAAGATTAATACCATTGTGCGCATTGAGGGAAAGAAGCATGGCGTCCTTCAGTGTTGCAGGTTTTTCTGTTTGCTTGGGTGCATTATTGATCTGCATCCGAAACAAGTCGGCTTTCGTGTGTCCATTATTGTCCCTTCGTTCGAGTGAAAGTATCTTGAATCCTTCCGCATCAAAGAGTGCAAGCTTCTTGTTGGCAGGGTGGTTAAGGTTGCCATATCGGAAGACAAAGAGATCGTAGTGTGCATTAAGGTCGCTACGCAGCTTTGCCATCTCATTTTCTTTTCCTTCTAGTTCTGCATCAATCAGTCGATTGAGCGTGTTTCTCAATCCTGAAAACAGATGTACGCGATCAATGTCCTGGATTTCGGGCTGTGGCCTGAAGATTTTCTCCATACCTTCGAAATCAACTACTGCCACTTTTCCTTTTACTATTAACAGGTTTCCGCGTTTGAGCAAATCATAGTCCGGATAGGTAGGTGGTATAAGTTGTGTTGATACAGGCCTAAGGCTTTGGCCATCAGGGATGTCAATTTTTTTTGCAGATTCTCCTGGCGCAATGCGGAGTCGGTTGAGCAGTTTGTCTTTAAGAACAGAAGTATCGGTATCGCCTTCGTCTGGCGTAACGTCCAATGATCTTCCATCATACTGTCCTCCAGCAATGAGATTGCCGAGAATATTCTCCCGTTTCTCCAGATAGTAGCCGTTGATGTCAATCGTTATCGATTCTGCCTTATCGTTAAGCACAGCGACCTTTTCTGAGGTAACAAATGATCGCTCGATGGCGGGGATATTTTTCTTGCGCGCATTCTTTTGAAAAATGATTACATCCGTGACAGGAAAAGTATCTGCGTGGCTGAACGTAGTGTTAGGAAGCCTCACTGCTTGCAGCAGGTTTGCTTGTTTAACGATATGCTCACGAATGTCTTTGTTGCCTGGACTATCCATGACTCCAGAAGGTGCGACAATAGCGAGCAGGCCACCTTCTTTCAGGTTGTCGAGCGATTTGACAATATAGTAGTTGTGTATTCTCGTTGAAGCTTTGATTTTAGCGGGGACAGCTTCCCGGAACATGGCGTCATCAAAGACATTAATGGTGCCAAAGGGTATGTTTGATATGACCAGATCATGTTGACGATTCTTGAAGGTTTCATATCCCGTGTGAAGTGCTTCGATGTCGGGGTGAAATGCTTTAAGAAACCGGAATGTTGTATCGTCTTTCTCAATTGCTGTTATGGTAGCTTCTGGAAATACCTTCTTTAATGCAGGAATAAAATTTCCCGTACCGGCAGCCGGTTCCAGAATGCGTTTTATATCAACGCCCGCAGCGCTGATTGTTTCGGTCATTGCATCGATGAGGTACGATGGTGTAAAGAAAGATGAAAGTGTACTGTTTTTCAGACTGCTGATGGCCGTCTTATAGTGGTCTCCGAGTTGTTGTTGCAACAAGTCATGAATCAGGCGAACCTCCTTCTCATATTTGAGATCATCTTTGCTCCATACGGACGGGTTGTCGATTGGAAGCAATAGTTCTTTAAGCGCGCCAAAGCCAGCGAATGCGAATTGATCGACTGTTGAGAGTGATCCCTTCGCTATGCCAGTGAGCATCTGTGTGACCGTGCGATATGCTTCACGCTTCGAGAACTTCTCCATCGCTTCCGGTAGTTACGTGAATGCATTCTGTCAGCGCTATCTCTCTTGCACCGAGTTCATCGTATCCGGCATGCATGGCGTCTTCCAGTGCATTCAGATAGGTATCGACTCGCTGACTGATGAAGGTGTCTTCGTCCAGACCGGCCAGAAGTACATTCTTTTCGTCTATCAGCATATCCCTGAGTTTATCTCGGAGTACCTCAGCGATTGGAAGGTCGAGATTTGAGATGTCGATTAGTGGATGAGCCATAGCTTGTAGTATTTAGGAAAGAAATGATTGACTTATAGACTATCGTTAATGGTGTTAATCAAATCACTTCGAAGTTGATCAAGAAATACAGTGTATCCACTTTTACGAAGTTTGATGTCTCCGAAAATTCTTGCATGGTTGGTCAGGTCGATTCCAAGCAGTTGCTCAAAACACTGGGCAATTTGTCTTATATCTGATTTGCCATAGTTGAAAGCCTTGGCCGTATGTAATGCATAGATCAATTCGACAAGCGCCACCTTTGATGCTGTCCATGGGATTCCCGGGAGCTGATCCGATGCGCGATGTTCCTGCTCCCTGTTTATGGCTTTGAGTAGATACTCCTTGATCATTTCATTGGCCAGGATTCTTGCCAATACTTTATCATATCCGGTTGTGAACTTCTCATCGTCATGAACATTCGTTGAAGACTGCGCATGGCGTCTGAAGTAATGATCATCCAGGTATGTGGCTCCGGCCATACAGTACTCATAGAACATTTCGTGTTTGTGGGCGAATGATCTCATCTTCTGTAGCAGGTGGTGATAATTATCAAGTCGGCTCTTGCGGTCACGGAATGAATCAAACAGTACGAGGTTGTATATCCGCTTGTAGTAGAAATACTGGCTGAGTACCGTAGGCTTTACTTCTTTGAAGAATTGAATTTCTTCTGTTGCATCCTTGAATGTATAGGATAGCGTGTACTGCTTGAGTTCGGCAATGAACATGCGCATGTTGCTCAGTATTTTTCCTTGCCGTATTACATCCTGGTCAGTCATTGAGCTATCGACAACTGTTTTGATGCGTGCGCGAATCTGTTCTGAAAAGGTATTGATATCCATTGTTGTAAAGTTTTTTATTGATTATGCTGCGTCTGGTAATCGATCCTGGATGATGATCCTGATGTCTTCTCTTATTCTTAAGTAGTTTCTTTGGATTTCCTCCTGTGTTACTTTCCGAACTGGAGGTATAGATTGATATGCATCTTCTTCCTTCTTTAGAGCAGCATGGTCATTCAGTATCTCGGAATGAAATACTTTGAGGCCAATTTTTTGGTCGGGGTCATCGGCTACCATGCCGACAAATTCTCCGGAAGAGAGAGAAGCTATTTTGGAAGGTGGTATAGCGGCCTCCAATTGTGTGGATCTGCTGATTGACGTATCCGTCCTGTTTATTGATACACTCTCTCGCTCTTGTACAATTTTGCCAAATCGTTCGGAAAGAAGTTTTGCTGTTTCACCAACCACCTGACCGGAAATCACATTGCCTACAATATTCATCACGACTTCGGCCTGATCTCGCCCATAGTCTTTTCTAAGTTGTGAGTAATCCTGTACGGCAACGGTTGTAGCCACTTTATTCGACCGTGCGGTTGCAATAAGGCTGTCGATGTTGTTAAAGTAGATGGTCGGGAACTCATCGAAGATCAAACTGCTTTTCAACTTACCCTTCTTGTTCACCAGTTTGATGACGCGAGACACATAGAGTGATAAGACGGCACCGAATATTTGTTGCTTCTGTGGGTTGTTTCCCATGCACACTATTTTCGGTTCATCGGGATTGTTGATGTCGAGAGTAAAGTCGTTACCCGACAGAACATAATATAGCTGAGGAGAAGAGAGTCGTGCCATGCCGATTTTGGCGCTGGCAATCTGTCCTTCGAGTTGTTCCCAAGCCTCATGGCGATAAGCCGATTCAAACGGGTTAATGAGAACATCTATCTCTGGTTCCGTACGTAGCAATGGAAACATCGTTTTGTAGTCCAATTGCATGAGTTCAATGACATGCGGTAGCGTGCAGTAAATTCCGTTTTCGTACTTGCGCAGGAACCAGATGACGGCAGTTACAAAGTTGATAGGCGACTCGACAAAGAAGTCTCCCTGTTTCTTTATCCAATCACGGTTCAGTCCAAGCATGATCGTGCGCGATGATTCGCTTGCATCGGTGATGTCCTCCATCGTCAGTGGATCGAGTGGATTACAGCGGTGCATGATGCGATCAAACTCGATTACGTAAAATTTCGGAGTAATCTTATACTTGTGATGATATCGAAGCAAGGTATTGTAAGCGATGATCGATAGATCATCGTATTTGAAATCATATATGAACATGCTAAACCCTTTGCGTATATGTTGGGTGATAATATGTCGAATCACGAAGTAGGACTTACCTGCGCCAGGAGTTCCAATGACCAGTAAAGCGCGAAACGGGTTGATAAAGTTTATCCAGCTTTTTCTTACGACTCCCTTCAGATGATATTGCGCTGGAAGATTGATCGAGTATTCGTTTTCAAGCAGACGTTCCTCCTGTGGGAACGATTCGTTCAATTTATTGAAAATGTCTTTCTGAAGTTTGAGTTTGATAAGTCGCGACAACCAGGTACCCCCGGTAAGGATAAGGAGATATCCTATTGTTAATAGCAAGGTGTATTGAATAGTGACGATAGTTTCACGGAATGAAAGTGAGAATACGATGTGACTAAAAAGAAACATCACCATTCCGGTAATCATCAGTCCAACTGAAGTGGTGGCATCGATCTCCTCATCCTTTTTGCCTTTGGCACCAATGAGGGACACCAGCAGTAAGAGCATGGAAAGCACCTTGCTGTACCAGATAGTTTTGAAGAGTCCTGTCTGGGCGATATTGATCATCACGTGATCTATCCATGCGTGCGTATATCCCCATTCAGCCAACGGGTGATGACAATACGTATATACATGCATGCAAAGCGTGACCATGCTGCAAATTCGCGTCATGTCTATGATCTTGCGAAGGGCCTGTTCATTTTCACCTGTTCCCATAAACTCTTTTGGTTAGCGTCTTAATCCTTTCCTTCTTTTCTTTTTTTTGTTAAGCTTTAGCAGCGTCTCGGGCGAAACCCCTGCGAATCCATCTGCAGTCACTAAATCCAGAAGCACTTCAGTTATTGGTGCTCCATCGAATGACTTGTTCGAATCATCCTTTTGTACAATACTGGTGGGAGAAGTATGTATTGATTTGCTGTCAATGGGATCGAGCTGGTTCACATGGAGCACATCGCTGTTTACAGCGAGACGTTCCAGAATTGCATTAGCACTGTGTGCTTTTCCCAATGCACTTCCGTTAAAGACAACCTTATTGGTGTTATCGATGTAGGTTATGCCGTATGTCCTTCCATCAGCGTTGGTTCTGAACTTAACCTCGACACCCTCTCTGCGAAGGGCATCACTGAACTGGGTGCGACTCTGGATTTTCTTATTGCTTACTATGCGATCAATTTTCAGCCTAAGCGGTTCTTTGAAGGGCTGTCGCAAAACTTCATTCAGTCTGAACTGCTTTTCCAAAAACTTCAGTGTGGGCTTTCCATAGATTGAACTTGCTTTTACAGGGATACCGATCCGCTTTGCCCTATCATCCACAAGGCTATACACCAGTCCACCTTGCGCGAACATGCGGGATTGATCGGAACCACGGTCAGCGGTGACGTTGTACTGTTGAATTATTGCGTTCAGCTCAGGTAATGATGTGAACTTGTAGTGCTGAATGACCGAGCGGACAATGTTCGAGATACTTTGCTTTGTTTGTGATTTACCATAAGTGGCATTTTGGATATCGACTGGATGTAGAATAGTGTTTGACTTTTGCCTTGAATTGGCGCGAACCAATCCGAACTCGACCTCAATCTCCTTCCGAGCGGTTTCTGATTCGTTACGACCGAGGTTATGTATTGGAATTCTCTTTCCGGTTTCCTGGATCAGTGTAGAGACGATATGGATATGTGGGTGTGCAGCATCGTGATGTTCATACACCAGATAAGGCTGGTCACCAAACCCGATCCGATCCATGTAGGCGAATGCGATTCTATTAAGTTCCTCGGCTGAGAATTTTTCACTCGGGTCGAAGTTCAAGGACACGTGGATGGTATTGGTCTTCGTACGAAGGTTCTTTTCATTCAAGGTTGTAAAGCGAAGCAACTTCTCGCGAAATGACAAAGCATCCACTGACTTAAGGAAGCCGCTGGCGAGGATGCATCTTGCAGTTCCATGATCAACTTTATGTTCGTTGTAGTTGATCGCGCCTTTTATATCTTTTCCGCTTATCACTTTGGCGACCATTTGATGTCCGAAATAATCGTTAACAGTTTCTCAACCTGAGGAGTAATTCTGCGGTAGTCGTCCAGAATGCGGAGGGCTTCAAATATTTTTTCGTTGGGTAGCGCCTTGCTGTTGAAGTATCGTGTCACCTGGTTGATGTTGATGCCAATGCTGTTGAGTTCTTTCTTTATCGCTGCCAGTTCGGCAGCAACACCGTCCATTGTAGCATCCTTATGATAGAAGATGATTTCTTCTTTTTGTAAAACTCTCCGTGCAAATTCGCCCAAGGTCAGACAGTTGGTTTCCTTGCGAAGGGATTCCAGTTTTTCATATGCCTGAGCTGAAACACGTACGCCAATCAGGTGGGTTAACGGTTCGCTTTTATTATACTTTCGCAGTCCCATACACTTTGAAAGTTTGAGCAAACAGGAGCCGAGTTCCGAGGCTTACTTCCCCGAATCCAGCGTGAGCAGGATGAGGCAAGATGCCAAATGTGTTAACATTTGTACATCTTGCTCCGTGCAGAAAACTGCACGGTTGGGACGGGCTTACGTTCGAGCTTGTGGTAGTGACAGTTTTCATTTTGGGGATCTCTGCTTGAGGGTTTCTTGTTCAGAATTTTGCTTGCGTTCAAGGAGCATTTTTTCGATGTCGAGCAGGTCATAGAAGATGACGCCACCAACTTTGGTAAAGGGAAGCATACCCTTGACACGCAGATGCTGAAGGGTACCTGGTGAAATGGTAAGGAGTCTTCTAACCTGATGCGACTTTAGCCAACGCTGGGATTGATTTTGCTGTCGTTGTGACAGCAATACCTTGATTTCTTCAAGGAGTTGGTGTTTGAAGTTTTCAAGGTCTTCCAGCGTGATGATCGAAGTTGCCATGCTTATGTCTTGTGTTGAACCATGGCGTAAAGGAGCGAGGATATGATCAAGGAAAACAGTTGCAACGGTTCCGGAACCCCCGCTAACTATTTCATTTTCAGATAGAAAAAATTAAAAAGTGGATGGTGAATTAACCACGTAGAATGGCGTATTTTCATCCAAGAAATCGAGCTTCCTATGACTAAAGACCTTGTGCATCCTTTACTTCAGCAACCGATAGATGCGCTGTCGGTAAGTCCTGAATTTAAGGACATGTCAAAGGCAAACGGTTTTAATACGCTTCAGGAAATCCTAGATGAACCCCTCCATGAGCTTCCGCTCAAGGCCAAGTCTGGCTACCGCATGCTCAGGGAACTTTTGGATGTATTACAGGCAAATGGACTTGAGGAGCTCGCTGAAGATTGGGAAAATCCTTGACCAGTCAACCAAGAAACGACAAGAATTCAAAATTGCGGAGGGAGATATAGCTTTTCAAAAGAACTGCTAGTTAAAGGCCATGATATGGCCTGATCTGCCAATTGGAAACCTCAGTGAAATACGTTTACAAATTGCCATAAGCAGATCCTTCACCCTCAATTGTCACCTATGAAGAATCTCTTTGCCTATCTTGAGAAATTTCAACCACTATCCGAAGAACTTAAGTCGTATTTAACTGACACCCTAATCCCGCAGTCATTTCCTGCCAGACATCCACTGCTGGAAGTGCCCAAAGTTGCATCGCATATCTATTATTTGCAGGATGGCTTCGCGATGTCCTACACATACAATCGTGAAGGAAAGACAACTGAAAATTTCTGGAAGGCGGGGCAAATTATTGTTGCCTTCGAAAGCTTCATGTATCAGCGACCATCCTTTGAAGTTATTCAACTTGTCAAGCCGAGCGACTTGCTATGTATGAGCTATGAAGCCGTGATTACCATGTTTGAGAAGTTTCCGGAATCGAACAGAATCTATCGCCAACTTATCAATCAACATCACATCCACATCAAGAAAAGACTTCGATTGCTGAAGCAGCAAGATCACCCTGATCAATATCGTAAGCTCAAAGAACGCTTCCCTGAAATAGAACGAATGGTTACCCAGCGAGCTATTGCAACCTATCTTGGTATTACACCGCAAACACTAGCGAGAATAAAGCGCAGTCACAATTTGTGAACAATTGTTCTATAGGAAAGTGAACATGCGTTCATGTAGATAAGTGACTTTCGTTCATCTCAAATAGTCCAAACGGAATTCGTCATCGATAAATCTGTTAACCAATTTATTTTATTAACGGATTTACTTTTACAAAAGACACCAAAGCAGCAAAACGTCATGAGAAACAAATTTTTAGTTGAGACTATTTGCATCATGTTCATTGTTTTGTTTGTCTATGCAGCTGTCAGCAAGTTGCTGGATTATGAATCATTTGTCCATCAGATCAGGACATCACCTTTGTTGAAAGACCGACCATCCTCATATTTCCTGTCGCGACATACTGCTTGGCTATTACCTGTGATAGAATTGCTGGTTGCTGTTATCCTTATCCCTGAAGCTATAAGAGTTAAGGGACTATACCTGGCTACAATGTTGATGTCAATATTTACAATCTATATTATTTATATAGTCACCTATTCGCCATTTGTGCCATGTTCCTGTGGTGGAGTTATAAATAAGCTTACCTGGACTCAACATCTGTGGTTTAATCTTGGTTTTATTTTGATAGGAGCGGTGGCAATTCGAATGAATAGGACTTATCGAAAACCTTATAATGTTCAGCAGCAATAAAGAAATTTTACTGGTAGACCGTAAGATGTTCATTAGCAAGCAATCGTTGCTATGAACTTCCACTTAATGGCCATAAGTGGCAGGAATATGATCGACCCCTGAGAAAAGTAGATCACAACATAAAACTTTAACAAAATGAAAACTATTAAGTCGATTTTTTCTGTTTTCGCATTTGCATTAGCAGCGTTTGCAGCATTTGCTTTCAATCCCAAACCCGTAATGTCTTCCGCATATTTTCGAGTTGATGCGGTTTCAGGGAATATAACCGCCCCGTACACGCAAGTATCTCCAACGCATTGGTGCGAGGAATCAAGTCAAAAGTGTTCCAGGCTATATGAGACTGACGGTAGTGGTAATCCGGTTATCCCGCTTAATCCGCTAGCAGCCGCCACACCGGGAACGTACCACAATTAATTAAACGGTGTGTTTATGTATAGGTGCTTCCGACTTCATATTCGGAAGCACCTAACTTTACTTTATGGCTATATTGATAAGCGATTCCAAATCATGTCTACTCTGTTCATTTCTTGGATCAGGCGCACGGCTGGATATCAAATTTCCATTTCTTCCAATTAAGACAAGTGTTGGATAGCGACTTAGAGCGAAGTACTTCACAATCATATGGCTTGTTCCTTCCCCGCTTGTGTAAAATGGTATCGATGACGAGCTTGAAAAACGACCAATCCCTTGTTTAAAATGTTGAAAGCTTTTGTCAACGGAAATAGATATGAAAATCACATCCTGATCAGAATATTTTCTATGGAGATCGTCCAAGACAGGTGCCATTTGAAGACATCCTTCACATCCAGTGAACATGAAGTCAAGAAGTATTACTTTACCCCTGAACTTGCCCAGACTAACTGGACTATCAGTCGAGTCCTTCAGGTAAAAATCAAGTGAGCGGGCATCCTTCGCGAGCGCTTTGAACTGATCTTGAAGTTTGCCAATCTGTTGTGAGTATGGATCATTTGAGGTCGAAGCTTTGAATAAGTTTACGACTTTTTCGAGATCCTCATTCCATCCATAACGCTTTGCTTGGGTAACAATGTAACCGGCAATTATTCTATTTAGAAACGTCTTACCAGAATACTTGCTTATTAACAACTCGTACATCATGCTAAAATTCCTTGCGTCACTAGAGTTATAGGCCTCACCTTTTCTAATTGCTTCGTCAAGTAGCGCACGTTTCTCAATGACCCAACCACTTACTACGCGGTCGGGAGGAATGACGATATCCTCGATTGGAAAATTTGAAATGAACTGTTCACTATATATTGTCCTAGCCATGCTATTAGGTGTATTATCATTCTCTAAGGCTTGAATGGAACTTATGTGTACAAAAGCCAATAGTATGGCCCGCAATTCATTGTATGCTTGACTACTGACGACCCTTCGATAACGCTTTAGTTCTTCCTCAATAACTTGTTTGAAAGCGATATTGAATTCAATAATTTCCTTTTGATTAAAGACAAACTTCACTGGCCAATCAGCTTTCAATTTCCTGAGCCTGTCACTGACACTATTAAGTATTGTCTGTTTTTGTGATCCCCTCCCCGAAAAGATCACGCCTTTTGAAATCCTGCTTTCCTGATCTGGTATTGTAATAGATAAACTGTCTCCGGGTTCAAGAAGTATCAGTTCAGCTGCGGAGCCAAGGTCATCATCACCATAAAGGCGGTTAGATCCCACAAATAATGTGATTTGGCAAGGATTCTTCAAGGATGTGACAATCTTAAAATCTCCGTTCTTCGTTTGCGTTGAGAACATTTTATTTGTTGTGAGCAAATCAGTATCATCCCAAACCTCGACACGAATCGTCTCGCTCCCTTTAAGATAAGGTATTCGACCGCATATTATTGTGCGAGTAACCTTTTGCTCTGACGTCAAATTGGGAGCATTTAGAGAGCTTGCATTTCCTATATCAATGCATAGGAGTATCGTTACCAATGTTAAACACTGATGTTTCATAAGATGCAATTAAAATGTTGATGAAATTTCCTTACTCCTGTTAACGGGGATTTTGTTGGATTCCAGACAAAGTAATCACGTAGTCAGGAATCGGCAGCACATACCTTTGGTCGTTGGGAGGCAAGTCATATTGTACTCCGTCAAGCACTCTAACAATTTTAGTGGCGTATCTAGACTCTTTGTTTAATCTACGAAGGTCGATCCAACGTTGTCCCCGCCTCATTAATTCCTTCCTTCGTTCGATCAGAATTAAATTGAGTGCCTCTTCGGCTGATGAAGCCGTATATGGTATGTATGTTCCTGCGATCCAACGGGTGATCAACAAATCGTTTATGTCTTTAATAGCGGCTTGTACATTTCCCATTCGTGCATTACTTTCTGATCTTATCAGATACATTTCGTTTGTTGAAATTCCGGAAAACAATTGCACACCTCCGGTGTAAGATCCTCTGAAACCATAAGTACCGTTCTCTCCGCTGCCCATGTTTCTAAAAAAGACAACTTTCCTCAGATCGTTATTTGCGTATTGGCTATAGATTGAGTTTTCTATTCTGGACGATGAAAAGACAAATACTCCATATACCCGACTTGACTCAGAGTGCTGAGCTACTTCGAGGTTGTAGCGCGGAATAGGAAATGTTGCATTTAGATTAAGTGTATTGAAATCCAATAACTCACTGTGCTGTTCAAGATATTTTTGTGAGAACTCAAAAGCCTTTTGGAAGTTAGACATTACCAAATAACACCTTGCCAGATATCCATAAGCCGATGGCTTTGAAGCATCCATAATGAACTCCGGTGCGTTTGGTAGAAGACCGGCTGCCTCATTGAAGTCTGCCAATATTTGATCGTAGGTTTCTTGTAAAGAAGATCTAACAGTTGGAGCTTGGGTATCGGGTTTGAGTCTGATGGGAATTCCAAGATTGGTTGAGGCTGTTTTGGAATCATATGGTGGCGAAAATGTTTGTGCAAGATAATACATAGCCCGTCCTCTAAGGTGCAGTGCAGATCCCTTAACATCGTCCCATTCATGTTGATTACTACTATTTCTTTCAATCCTTGATAGTCCTTCGATGATCACATTCGCAACCTCGACTTGCGAGTACGCCTGGTTCCAATCGGCAAGGTTCTGTTGACCTTCATATACATCTTTCGCCCATAAGTAAGTGTTGCGTTCAATTACAGTGCGACTTGCAAACGAAGCTGAAGGAATATAGTAGTCGTCTGCTGAAAGTTCTATTAGGTTGTTATTGTCTTTGGCGAGGTTATTCTCATCGCGAATAAGGAGTTTCATGTCGTTCAATGTTTCTGGAACGATTAAACGCAGATCACGCTTGGCATCTAACCATTCTTCATCGCAGCTTGCCAAGAGCGACATAAAAACTATAGATACAATTCTTAGGTTGATTAGTTTTATACTCATAGTGGTTAAGCAAATTAAAATCCAAATCTAAAACCGATTGCGTACGTACGCGGTAAAGGCAAGGTGGGGAAATCTGGATCAAGACCCCGACTATTTGCCTTCCATAGCATCCCTACATTGTTTATGTAAGCATAAACTTGAAATTGAGTTAACGTAACGGAACCGACATTCAGATCAGCTAATTCGTATGCTAATTGAATGTCCTGGATGCGAATGTTATCGCCTCTTTCTACGAGAGTTTCGGACGAAAGATAGAATGCATCTCTCAGCGAGTTCCCCGGATAAACCATAGAAGGAATGGTGGTCGAAACTTCGTCTCCAGACTGCTGCCATCTCTTTGCAAAATCCTGATGCCCTTTGTATGAAGAATAGAGATTGCTATATGAAATTGACGGGCTTCGGAAATAGTATCCAAATCGGTATGAAAGATTTAGTGATAAAGACCATTGACGATAACTTATTGTATTGCGCAAGGCTCCATATACAGGTGCTGTTGCCCGACCATGGTACACGAGACTATCGATGGTTGCTGATGATTGAATAGCTGAATAGTTGGCACTGGGTTCACCATTAAGATATCCTCGGGGATCACCTGTCTGTGGGTCAAGACCCGCAGAACTGAAACTATATACCCCAAAAAGTGGCTTTCCCTCCACCGGAACATAATCACTTGTTATTCTACTAATACTACCATCCCTCATATAATCCCAGATGGAAGTTGGACGAAGGTCATATCTCGTAACCTTATCCGTTGTATAACTAAACATGAAGTTTGTTCTCCATTTAAACGTACGGTCAATGTTGATGGAATTAAATTGTACATCCCAGCCGTACCCCTTTATGCTTGCTATATTTCCTTTGAAAGAGGTAAAACCTTTTGTGGGATCAAGTGGTCCTTCACCAATAAGATCAGTGCAGTCCTTATTGTAGAATTCTATGGATCCACTAAGTGCATTACGTCTTGTACTGAAGTCTATTCCGATGTTCAACATTCCTGACTTCTCCCATCGTAAATCAGGGTTGGGTGGGTTTACAAGAAATGCTGCATTTCTTTGAGAGAAAGCTGCTGATATAAATTGCGCAGTGGTGAATGCCGTAACATTTTGATCAACGTTGCCACTATACCCGTAAGTTGCTCGAAGAGACAGATATGGAAGGCTTTCCATTTTAAAGAATGGTTCCGCATTAACTATCCATTTGCCTCCAATAGACCAAAGAGGTGCTGACTTCTGGTTGGTTCTTACCCCAAACAAATTTGATTGATCGATCCTTCCGCTTAGATAAAGAGTATAACGTTCCTTAAATGTGTATGATGTGTTGGCAAAGTAAGAACGGTATCGGTCAAGTGTTCCTTTTATTCCATTAGTATTCGGGATTGTCGCATATGAATTAGAGGGATACAGTACAAAATTGTCATCATAGTTCACAGAACTAGAACTACCAAGATTAGGGTCATAACCATATTGACGATAAGAATATCCTTCGGTGGCAACCTCGCGTACTTCAACACCCGCCAATGCTATTAAAGAATGATTATGCCACATTTGACTTGCGTTTAGCTGAAAACGACCATTATGAGATTCAAGACTTTGGTCAGAATGCGTTAAGATGCCACCAAGGGGTATGTTGTAGCCTGTTACAGAACTTCCATTATAATTACTAAAACTATTGATCAAATTTCTTGTGAAATAGCTTTCGATAGGTTGAAGAATCCTGGCTTTTAGTCCCTGATTTTCGTACTGATACTTAACCTCGCCACTAAGCCACTTTGCAACGTCATATTTAATTCCAAATGCCGCGCGGATATTGGATTGTTTACCGGTATTGTCACTATACCTTAATTCCTCAATAGGGTTGTATTGCCAATTTAAAAAACCTTTCGATTCAGCGGAGTTAACAAATGTCGGGCTATAATCATACGTAATGGGTGTTGGATTCCCGAATTCATCCGTAAGTTTTGCGTATGGATAGATGTCTCTGCTTCCCATCCTAATAGATCCAACGGTGCTGTTTGCTTCTGAAGTAGTTTGTGTGTAAACCAGACGTGATTCAATTTGAATTTTCTTTACGGGTCGAAATGTGTTCTGGAAATTTAGCGAAAGGCGCCCTTGATTATTCCCCACAAGATTGCTAGCAGCCTTGTCATATCCGACCGAAGTATAGAAAGAACTACGCTCTGTACTACCTGACAGGTTAACTGCATATTGCTGATTGACACTCATTCGGTAGAAATATTCTTCCAGGTCATTTCTAACATCATTGCTACGCAATGCATGAAGTCTGGAATTGACTTCTTGCTCGGACAGTTCTCCATTCCTTCCCTTTAATAGAATTTCAACAACCGGGCTGATTGACGGATTAGTGAAATTTGTAATGTCGTTATCAAAGTAACCGTTGTCGAAGAGTCTTTTCTCAACATCTATAAAGTCTGAAGTACTGATTCGCTTTTCATAAAATAAGTCAGGTTTATCACCTATTGTGACATTAGTGTTGATGTTTACCTGCAAAGGTTGGCCACTCTTTCCCTTTTTCGTTGTAATAACAATCACACCATTTCCAGCACGAACACCCCAAATGGAAGCTGCCGCTGCGTCACGAAGTACTGTGATATTTTCAATGTCATTTGGATTTATGGTATTGATATTCCCGTTATATGGAAAGTTATCCACTACAATGAGCGGTTGATCATTTGCCATAATCGTACTCCGGCCTCTGATATTAAAAAATGCCTGGTTGCCATTTCTCTGGTCAACCAATAAGCTTGGCGTAACCCCATTAAGTCTGCTCACCAAATCAGGGCCAACATTTCTTTCAAGTAGTTCTTTACCAACGTTACTAAAAGAGCCGGTAGTTCTCTCAGGAGTTTCTTCTGCATACCCAGTAGAGAATACAACTACCTCATTCAGACTCTTAACATCTTCAACTAAATTGATGTCGACAACGGATTGTTTGCCGACTTTTATTTCCATCACTGAGTATCCAATAAAAGAGAAAACCAGGATGTCGTCCTCGTTTGCATTGACCGAGTATTTTCCGTCCGCATCAGAAGTAGTTCCGTTGGTTGTGCCCTTCACTACAATATTGACACCTGCCAGTGGCTGTTGAGTTGTTGCATCGGTGACTTTGCCGGTTACATTCGTAATGGTATTGATTTGAATTGACCTTGTTGGTGCTGATAAAGTGCTTTGGCTCGGCTTAGAATTCTCCTTCTTCAGAATGATGATGCTGCTATTTTTTTCATCGACTCTATATTTTATGTTGTAAGGCGTAAGGAGCTGATCCAATACCTTGCGGAGAGTCTCTTCGTGCGCTTGAAGTGATACAACATTTCCACCCTCCGTATTAAGTGACTCTAAGCTGAAGAATATTTTGACCTCGCTGGCATCTTGCAGTTTATACAAGGCTTGCTCCAGTGAAACATCCTCCACTTGAAGGGTAACTTTCTTGTCGAGTAATTGCGCATAGTTATCATGCGCCATTGATACTCCAGTGATAACTATGGCTATCATCGCCTGAGCCGCACATAATTTCATAATCTTCCACAGTTTCGTAGAACATTTTTTCATAGATTTAGTAAGGTTTTGTTTTTGTGAACAGGATTTATAAAAGCAAAGCGATCCCCGTTACCTACCCTTGCCGGGGTTGGATGACATAGAAAGGGGACTTCAAAAACAGGAGTGTTCGCGCACTCCTGTTTTTACTTATGTACTGGAGAAATACTGTCTGTGATTCATTGTTGTCTTGGTTTAGGTTTAGACATAATTCTGGCTCAACACCCTTTTCCAGACAACTGTACCTGCTTACCCGTAATGCGATAGCTTACATCGAGCAGGTCGGTGAGAATGGATAAGGTGCCTTCCAGGGAGTGGTCAGTGAAGTCCGCGGAGACATGACACTTATTTAAGTTCTGGTTAGCAACTACTATCGTTACATCGAATTTCTTCGAAATGCTTTCAATTACTTTGTCCATGGTAGCACCCTGAAACTTCATGTTGTATTCGCTATTGGCAACAACTGTTTGTAACTCTGACGTGATGGAAGTGCGTTCGATGACGCCAGCTGTAGAGTAGACGATGCGTTCGTTGGGTGTGACATCAACACCTACACTATCATGGAGCGAGGTAACATTAACTTTTCCGGTTAGTACGTTGAGTTCAATCTTATTCGAATCAGCCCTTAGTGTAAAGCTTGTGCCGAGTACTTTAACATTAATATCTCCACATGATATGATAAATGGACTGTTGGGATTCTTTGCCACTTCAAACAGAGCTTCTCCACTGAAACTTGCAAAGCGTGCACCTTCTTTTTCATAGTAGGTAAACTTACCGGCTTTATTCACCCAGACAATTGTTCCATCGTTGAGAATCATCTTCTCCTGATTGGCAAAGCGGCTGGCGCTATTGTTCTCGTTGATAAAATATTGAACAACAAACGTTGCTGACAACATGATCAGCACCGTAGCAGCCACTTGAATCCAACGATTTGAAAAGAGTTGTTTTATGAGTGGCTTGTGCGGGTAGAGCGCAAGTACTTCTTCGACTGTGCTTTGGTTGTTTGAGATTTTCTGGAAGAGTGCCTCCTTCGCTTCCGCAGTCATCATAAGGTCCCTATCATTCTGTCTTTCAACCTGATTTAGCAATGCAGTGAACTTAGCGTTTTCTTCTGGCGTAAGTTCATTGTGCAGATAGCGGTGCAACAGGCGATCAAAATTGGTGTCCTGCATGGCTAATGGTTTTTTGTTGGATATCTCCCTTCTAATTTACAGAAATTCACTCGAAGGGTAGTTTGAGTTTAAGTCTGTTAAATGCCATAAAACTCCCTGTTAGCACAGAACTTTTTTAATGCAAACGGATTCGAGATGTATTTTTTGGCAATGGGGATCACGAGTATCCCAATAATGTTTAGCTCTGCGGTTTTCAGCAGAGATCAGCTATGGGCCCTAAGGAGGAGAGAATAGGTTGCCCGGAAGTGCGTGTAGACCTGGTGCATGTAGTTTTCTATGGTCTTATTGGTAACGTGCATACGTTGGGCAATCTCATCGTTGGTGAGGTTTTCGGTCAGCCTTAGTCTAATGGCCATCTGAACCCGCTCCGGGAGCTGGCGCAAACCCGATTCGATGATTTGTTCAACAGATTCCATGTTATCGGCATGCGAATAAACGGCCTCAAACAACTGGAAGTGCTCTACATACCGCTTATGCAAGTACCCTTTCTTAAGGTGATCGGTAACCTTGTTGGCCACGGCCTTGTATAAGTAAGCCCGGAGTGACTTGATATTAATCGTTTGGTGATTCCTCCACAAGTACTCAAATACTTCCTGAAGAATCTCCTCACAGTCTTCCTTGTTGACAAGCACGCGCTTGGCATGGCGGTAAAGCTCATCTACATAGCGGTTATAGATAGCAGCAAATGCCTGTTGGCTGCCCTCACGCAAAAGGCTGATCAATATTTCGTCACTATCGTGATGAGGGGCCATCATCGCGACTGAAATCTCATGATATATAAAATGAATCCAGCTGCCATGGACTGTTTTTTAGGTCTTTGGATGCTCGATTTTTCACAAAATCGATGGGCTCGAAACTAAGGTCGGATTACGGGTATGCCTAAACAACCGAATTTTGGCATAGTTTAGGGAAATCGCTATTTTTAGCGTGTTAAACCCACTTTTTCACTATCATACGTATGTCAAAACTGAAGATACTCAGGGAGGTTAATAATTACACACAGGAATTTGTTGCCGAGGCCCTTGGACTCGATCAAAGCACCTATTCAAAGCTCGAGCGCAACCCCAAAAGTCTGAAGGCAGACCAGGCCGAAAAATTAGCTTCCCTTTATGATGTAGATATTGCTGATATCTTATCCGCAGAAGTGAGCATATCTTTTTCGCATAGTACCTTTTCAGAAAAAGGATATGTTCATAATTATTTCGAACAAAAAGAGATGGTTGAGAAAATTATCCTTTCGAAAGACGATGAGATAAAAACTCTAAAAGAGCAGATAGATCATCTCAAGAGTCAAAATGAAAAGTTGCTGAAGATGCTGGAGTCGAAACTTTGATTGGTAGCTTACTGTAACAATCCGATTCGAAGAGGATGGATTAGACAGTAACCTAAAGACCAATCACATGAAGTCATCGGCCGATGTAAAGCGAACCAGAAGATTTTGGTTCTATTTTGTTTTCACCCTGATATCCATTCTTGTAAGTTTTTGGTCTGGTTTTAGGCTTGGGCGTTCTGTAGAAAAAAATGAGTGGCTTGAACTTGTAAATCCTCCTACAGAAAAAAGTGCATTAAGTAATACCTACCCCTCAAACTTGAATGATAGATCCGGCACTTTGTAAAGAAGTGAACGGATAATTTTTTTCTTGAATCCCATACTACGAAATTCTTTTTTCCATAGGCGAAAGTCTGAGTAAGTAACTCTTGGGTCTATTGTGATTTGGTCAAATAAATCAAACGGATCAACACTGAGATAAAATTTATCGGTAATCAATTTCTCCGTTGCGTAGTATATAAGCCTTACTTCTTTTTCATGATTAAAGGCAAGTCGTTTGAATAGCAATGTACTCGCTTGTCCAATACCACGTTGATCAGTTATTAATTTTGAGATCGTTACCCCATCTTTCAAATAGGCTGTCAGCGTTTCTTTTTTGTGATACGTCACCTTGCCAATGAAGCAAGACATGTCGCGAAATTTAGCTTCATGATTGTATAAGGCATTGAACAGTTTCCGGATAGTGGTCTGAACTTTTACACCGTCTTTTTTCGGGGCATAAATGCGCCATATCGCATCGCTTTCCTTTTTTAATGTCCAGCACTGACCATAAAATCTTTTTCTGAAATCTATCTGAAATGGTGTGCCGTCCTTAAGTTCACCCGTTGAATTCATGATGTAGTTTTCAAATGGATCGTCCCACTTACTTGGCCACACCAAGACCAGTTTTTTTGTTTGCAAAACTTCATCGAATCTTCTCTTTGAAAAGACTCTATAGATCGGCCGATCAAGATCAGTCTCGGAAAGATTAAGGTAGTTACCTATCATTGCGGAGGTTTGATTTAAGTTCTTCCTGAATGCAAAACATCCTTTAAATTAGCTAAAAAAGGCCTGTTTTGCGTGCCGATTTTACTTTTGATCGGTCAAAATTTACCTGTCTATCGGGAACTAATTTGTAAACCTATAGGTTGTCATTATGAGTAAAATTACTATCTTTGAGAAGGAGCCAGACAGTCTGTTTGCGGCCTGTTTTGAACCTGAGCAAAAAGACGAGTTGGATAAGGCACTTGATTTTTGGCGTGATTTTGAGCAACTGCGGGCATTCTTTATGCAGTATCAAAAAGACCTGAACAAGTTTGCTCCCGAAATGAAAGTAAAAGATGCAGTAAAACAAGCATTGGATGAAGCGGATACGATCTTCGACAATTTGAAGAAATTTTCGGAAGATGATGAGCTGGATAAGTTATTCAAGCCGCTGGATGATCGTGAATCGGAAGAACACCGATATGAATTACAGAAGGCAAAAGTAAAGTCCGGAGCTCGAAAAGGTATGCTTCGGATATATGCAGTAAAGTTCCGCGACTGGTATGTGATCACAGGCAGTGGCATTAAGCTTGTAGATCAAATGAAAGATAGGCCGCATCTGAAAACAGAACTTGACAAACTTGAACTGGTGCGTAAACATTTACGAGACGGAAATTCTGAGGGATCATTTGTTTATATAGACATTTAACAATTATGGCAACTAAACAAAAATCTGAAAAGCCGAAAGCATTGGTAAATGCCACTCCGGCTTATGGATGGAAAGACAGAAAGGACTACAAGCCCGAACATCGCGGCCAGATGAAAAAGGCTGTGAGCGTGGCGTTTCGTGTACTTGATATACTTGACGAGCGTGGTTTGAGCCAACAAGATCTTGCAGACAAAATGAAGGTTACCCGCCAGTATGTAAGCAAGGTGTTGAAGGGCCAGGAAAATTTGACATTTGAAACAATTGACAAGCTGGAAAAGGCACTGGGTACAGAACTTGTTCAAGTTGTGGAAGCGTGAGAAACAAACCAGACTGAAATACATCAAAGTAGTTTTGAACTAGTCACGCTCAACAGATCTATATAAACAACCTTTTCAATTTCCTACATCAACTTTCTCCAAGCGCCATCCATCATCGTAGCGTTTAAAGAAAGCTTTTCTCGACTTATCCGTTTCCAGTTTGTAGTCCAGCAATACAACGAAGGGCGTAATATTCTCCAGTCTTGTAGCATACAGGACGGTGGCTGTTGTGCTATTCGCATCCGTTGATATACCGGTAACATCAATTAATATTTCGTCAGCCAGTTTCACTACCTGAATACCCAGAGCACGTTCTTTATCGGATACCTCAATGAGGAATGGCTTTGCTTTATCAGTAAAGGAAAAAAATGGTTTATCTGCCGAACGCACCTCGGCCATAATAACGTATGCATCTCTAACCAATGAAGACTCAGCAACTCTATTGGCAACGCTGCCATCGTTGCAGTATAGTGTATAGTCAATTGTCTTTGGATAATCCTTTGACGCCCGTAAAATATTCAGCGCGTCAGTCTTTGTGAGTTCTTTTGATCCGCAGCCGGTAATAAGTACTACGACTAACAGGCCATAAAATGTGTTTGTTTTCATAAGTGATCCATTTATCAAGTTTCCTAAGTCGATTCTTAAATATAGTGTGAAGTAGCAGTAAATTTTTCTTGGCGTGTGACAGGGAGTTTTTGCAGGTCAGTTCGACCTATGGTTGTTCAAAAGTTCTATTGTATGAATTTACTACTCCGATTAAAATTAGTCGGCACGCTATTCCTTTGTTGTCTTCATCCCTGCTTCAGTCAGCAATCGTCAATTGTTGTCTGGAATACGCAAGTGGAACGCATTTCCCCTCATGAAGGAAGGCTCACCATTACTGCGCAAATACTTCCAGAGTGGCACTTGTATTCACAACATTTAAAGGACGGTGGCCCTCAACCAACGAGATTCGAGTTTGCTCAGAATAGCAGCTATCAGCTATCCAGATTCGATGAAAAAGGAAAACCTTATACGTATCATGATGACGTATTTGAAATGGATATTACTTGGTATTCCGAGCAAGTCAATTTTATTGCCAATTTGAAAATTACTGAGCCAGTCTTAGTTCTAAAGGGTACTATTGAGTACATGATTTGCAATAAGGAAACTTGTGTCCCTGAAAAGAAAGAACTAGTAATTCCGATTGACCTAACAAAACCAACACGTTAATAATATTCAGCAGGACCGGTTTCTTGAAATTTTGAATGAAACTTCTTCATACAAGTTTAGGTTAACAAGAACCGGTTCCTGCTTTGTACTTTTGTACCACTATGGCAATCGACAGCGACCTAACAGGACGGGCAGCACGACTTGCTGGCCTTCTCAATAATCTACTAACTCAGATGAGAAAGGAACTCGACCTTGAAACTTATCACAAAATTGACGAGTCGTTCTATATGCAAAAAGCTGCGGAGCTTCAACTAATGGTCGACCAAATTGAAGAAGTTGAGAGCCGTCTGCATGTCTTGAATGAACGACTGGCTGATCGTTACAGTGTAGTCTTTCATCGGTGGCAAAAAGATGCACGATGGTTGAATAGAAAACTTCACCGATCTTTTTCATCGAATAGTTAGTTATGAATCACACCCCACGGTCTATTGAATTAATCATACGAAGAAGAATATTTCTTATCGTGTCACGCGTACTCTGTTCAATATTGTAATATTTGGAGCGGAGACTGTCATAGGAGATAATCTCAACCTTTTTTGAAACAAGTATCTTTGACAAGAACCTGAGCAGTTCAGCGACATTCTGATTAGTAATCACTCTTGATTCTATAAGTATCTTGAGAAAATATGCAATCTGAGCTACTGACATCTCTATCTGAATCCTGAACGTTGTCATAATGTCTGATGACTTATTGGGACTAACCTGGCCGAGTTGATGAACACGCTCCAAGTGTTCAATCTCTTCGATGATATAACTATTCAACTGGACTTTCAGTGGTGGCGCCTGATGGTTATAGGCTATGCCCGGTTTTACTTGTGCCTGGTTTATCCGTTTTAAGATAAATGACAAGCGTTCTATCATATCATTGCGTGAATCTGTCTCGGCAAGGAGCACGTCAATGTAGTTGGTGTGATATGTGAATGACTTGATTGAATTATAGTTCAGATAGTAGACGAGATTTCTGAGTTCCTCGTTGATGTCCGATTCATGTTGAATGCGTTCCAACAGCCCCGAAAGTTCTTTTTGCACCTGCTTGGCAAAAAGGACCTTACGGTAAGATACTTCCTTGCTGGCATCGCTTTCTACCAGCTTTCTCAGAGCATACAGAACTGAATCAGCGAGTCTTTGATCTGCACTAAGGTCAGCAAGATTTTTCGTGATGTCCTGGAAGTGGAGGCGCATATCGTTTTGAACAATGGCAACATATGCAGTAGGAGCCTTTGCATCTTGATCAAAATATTTCGCAAAGTGACGTTCTATGAATGAGAGCATATCTTCCAGCCCGTCATAGCAAAGCTGATATAGCTCTTTCCGGATTGATGGCGTGTTACCTGTAATCTTGAGAGTTTCGTCCATCAGGCTTATGAGTGCCTGCTGATGGTACTGGATGTATCTTTCAAGGTGACGTTCGTCTTGAAAAGAGAAGACTTCATGAATGAAGGTTTGTTTGATTCGGTTTGCCTCTTCGGAAAGCGTATGTGAGAATTGCGCACTGCCGCTCTGTTGCTGGTCTGAGGAGACCGATTCTATGAGTCGTTCATAAGCAAGAAGTTCATATTTGATATTCGGATGCATGCACTGATGTTGTTAATCCACAATCTGCTCATTCTTATCAATCTTGTTTTATCTGTTTGCCTTGTTTATAATTAAAGTTAGTCGCATTCACATCTTGCAATGGGAGCCGCTAAGCACCACGGTTTGTTCAGCAGTGTAATTCACCTTCAGATCCTTTGCTTTTGCAACCGTTTCGATCACCTCTCGAATCGATGTTCCACCCTTGAACGATCCAGTAAACTTGCATTCTGCCAGTTCGGTGGAGGCAAGCATTATTTTGAGATCGCAGTTTTCCTGTATTGTAGTCATTACCTTACCAATTGGTGTGTCCTTGTAATGAACGGTATGTGTGAGCAGGTCACCGCGTACTTTACCTAGTGGGTTGTTTGTGCCCGAAGATGTCACCACATAACCCAAAGCCATTATAGCATAGATTCCAGTGGCAACCGCTGCTACTTTTAAGTAGCTGAAGTATTTCTTTCTGGCTTGAATTCGGTGGATGGCATTCTCTATTTTAGTCCAACTGGAGTCACTCGTTCCATCGTTGGACTTGTCCGCTTTCCAAGAGTCCCAGTAGAGAAGTTTCAATTCCTCAAATTCGGTAGCATTGGCTGGGTCGAGTGACAACCATCGTTCAAGTTCAGCTACTTCACTCTCCGAAGCTTGCCCGACTAGTACCTTGTGCATCAAAGTTGATTGATTCATATTTATATTGGAGTTGAGCCATTCTCAAATACAGTTCTTCTGAAGTGTGATATCTCCCTACGCTTTTTATCATTTTATTATTGGAGACCATTGTACTTTCGCAATAGCCGGATACCAGATGTGAGTCGCTTTTCTACAGTTTTCTTTGAAATTCTCAAATGGTAAGCGATTGCATCGTTACTCATGCCTTCAAAATATTTGAGTCTAACACACTCTCGGTCTTTTTGTGGTAGTCTGTTCACCAACACACGGAGTTGATCTAGGCCATCGGAGAAGATAAGTTGATCCTCTGCTGTTGGTATTGCGCTACTGAGCGAATCGAGTGTGTCGGATGATAAGCTTCTTGTAATTGTAGATTTGTGATAGTAAGTAATCGACTTGTTTCGTACCAGCATTAGAAGATAGGGAACAACGAGAAAACCCGCTTGCGCGATGAGCTTGTCTAGCTTGCGCCAAAGGTCACTGAATATCTCCTGGACTATGTCCTCTGAGGCCTGGAGATTATTGGTACGTTGCTGAGAAATATGGACGAGCTTGTGATAGAAGTGCTTGTGTAGGTACTGTAATCCGGCTACCGGCCATTTTTTAGCTAACTCAAGAAACTGATCATTATCGAAGGATGCTGGCATTCATTATCACTAGCGTTGACTCTTCCTAACTTGTTGTCTAAACTTTACGAGTAGATTAACACAATATAATTAAACGTGGTCTCTTTCGCTTAACCAAAATGCTGGCAAACTTACGGTGTTGACAAAAGTCATGCTCCAAGAATCGATCAAACGATTGCACATTAGATTTATGGAATATCATGTACCAATCAATCGATGATTTGATCAAGTGAATTGTTGATTTGATCAATCGAAATTGTCGCGATAAGCGACAAGAGTGCCGTTAAGCATTTACATCAATTAGGTTGTCGCGGAGAACAAGGACCTGAACAATAAAAATAGACTTGCAGACATCGTCATTACAACAGGAAGCGTAAGCACCCATGCCATCAGAATATTTCTTACCGTGTTTGACTCCAGGTTCTTAACACCTCGATTCGCTACCATACTTCCGGCAATCCCTGACGACAAGATATGTGTTGTGCTCGCAGGAAGTCCAAAATGTGAGGAGACCCCGATGGTTGCTGCCGTTACAAATTCTGCGCTCGCTCCCTGTGCATAAGTCAAGTGTTCCTTTCCTATTTTTTCGCCAATTGTTTTAACGATTCTTTTCCAGCCGATCATTGTGCCCAGCCCAAGAGAAACTGAAATCATTATCAAAACCCATCTTGGAGAATAGTCGATTGCTTTACGCAATTCACCGAGAGATTGTTTCAGTACCATTCTCTCCTGTTCACTTATCCTCAGTTCATGTTTTGCAAGCAAACTTTTTAAGTCATGGTCGAGTAACACAATTTGTTTTCGGACAATGAAACGTTTCTCTTGGGGAATAGCAGACATTGCTTTTACAGAAGCGAAAATCTGGAGGAGCTCATTTGCTGACTTTTTTGCTTGCCCAACAGTTGTACGATCTGGCGCGGAAAGTAAGGTCGTATCGACTTGATTAACTATTTGTTCTATGCGGGAAAGAGTGGTGGGAAATGTTGTTGGTGAATGTGAATCGTTAAGAGCAAAATAAGCTGGAACAATTCCAATCAAAATTAACATGACCAAACCAATGCCTTTCTGACCGTCATTTGAACCATGAAAGAAACTAACGAACGTGCAGGTAAGAATCAATGTTAAACGAATCCCTAAGGGAGGAGGAGTATCTTTCTTGGGCTCTTTAAAGAGGTTCGCTCCATTATCCGTACCCTTGGTGAGTCTACGGATTGTGTACATTGCAATGATTGCCAAGGAGAAACCCGCTAAAGGGGAAAAAAGCAAAGACAAACCTATCTCTTCAGCTTGCCGCCAATTCACTGCTGTCGATGATTCTGATATAAGTGAGTAGGCTACGCCAACTCCAAGAATCGATCCAACTAAGGCATGCGAACTTGAACTTGGAAGACCGAGGTACCATGTCAGTACATTCCAGAAGATTGCTGTCAAGAGTAAGGAGGCAACCATTGACAGGCTATGTGACGTGTTCTGATCAACAAGAGTTTCTACGGGAAGAAGATTTATAATGCCAATGGCAACACCGATTCCTCCAGCGAAAACGCCAAGAAAATTAAAGACCCCTGACCAGATTACCGCTTGCCAAGGTTTTAGCGAATGTGTATAGATCACCGTGGCGACTGCATTTGCAGTATCATGAAACCCATTTACAAACTCAAAACAACATGCCGCCAATAGGCAGACGGCTACTAGAATAACGTGCGAGGTTTCTAAATCAAACATATGGAGCTGTGCTAAACAGTAATTAGAATGTCTACGCACGAAGCAAAAGTATTCGCAGGGTCTTCCAGTGAAAAGGACTAATGTCTCGGAATAGTTGTATAAACCACCTCGCTAGTTGGATGAACTTCTGTCAAGCAGCATCCTGGTACCACTCCAGTGAAACCTTGAGCCCTCCTTTGCTTTCCATTGACATGACTGCGCCCAATTGTCGACTAAGTCCCTTGATCAATTCAAGGCCCAACGTGTTGGATTTGCTGATATCGAAATTATTGGGAAGTCCGATACCATTATCGTTGATAATTAATCGTATTTGATTGTTGGGTAACAGGTTGAGAACAATACCAACAGTTCCTTCCGAATAATTCGGGAACGCATACTTGATGGAATTGGTAATTGTCTCGCTGAGAATCAAACCAACCGGGAGTGATTGCGATATGCTTAGTTCCACCGGCTCCAGAGAAAGATCGAATCGAATTCTCTTGCCTGTATCAAAACTATCCTTTAAGTAATCAATCAACTCATTTACATAGGAACTCAAGTTGATCTTTGACAGGCTTGCAGATTCATAAAGCTTTTGGTGGATCAATGACATAGCATACATTCGATACTGGCTATGTTTAATGGCCATCAGCGCATCTTCGTTCTTGATGTAAGTGCTTTGCGTATTCAACAGACTAACTACGACCTGTAGATTGTTTTTTACACGGTGATGAATTTCTTTGAGAAGCCACTCTTTTTCGTCTACGATCTTTTCAAGGGAGATATTCTTTTCGTTAATGATTTGCTGTTTAGATGCAAGATCTTCATTAGCTTTTTGCTTGATTCGATACCGATTGAAGCTAAGTGCCAATAGGATTGCCATCATGATTGTTCCGGCAATGATAACGTTCCGAGTGAATGCCGCCTTCTCAAGCTCACTTACCTGAAACTTATTTTGGTTTTCAAGGAGTTGGATGTCCTGCTCCTTCTTTTCTGTTTCATACTGAACTTGCAGTTCTTCGATCTGACGGAATTTAGATGCATTGAAAATGGAATCATTCAGCGCCTTGTGCATGCGGAGATACTTGATTGCTGAAACGTAGTTATGTGCTGCCGAGTCGATCTTAAAGAGCATGAAATAAGTATTGCATAGAGGTGCGAGTGCAACTAGTCCGGTAGGAGCCTCCTCAATGGGGTTCAAGTATTTTCGTGCTTTCTCCAGTTGATTGTTATCGTAATAGAACTTTCCGACTGAATAGTATTGAGGTAGCGAGAGCGTTGCGTGATTGACGATTTTACTGTATTCGATTGTTTTCAGGAAGTACTTTTCTGCCATCACGGCATCACCAAGTGCCGCATGACAATATCCGAGGCTTTCATTGACTAGCATTTTAAGCATCGGGTTTTCGGCTGGATGTTTGTGCATTTGATCAGTGATGAATGCAAGCGCCTGTTTTGCGTCACCGCTAGAGATCATTATCCTTGCAATGTTTCGAGTGAGTGAACCGTATAAGTACTCGAATGCAGATACTTGTTCACAGTAGCTCAGGCTCCTGTGATAGTGTTCGAGCGCTTTCTGGCGCATGCCGAGATCGCGGTAGCTGTTCCCCAGGTAAAGATGTAGCTCAGACAGTCTGTTAGCATCGACCCATGCCGTTGGTATTTTCAGCGACTGTAGTCCGTAATACAGTGCTTTATTGAGATTGCCTTTGAAGTAACTCACCGGCACCATACCGATGAGCGCTGTCTGAAGGATGACTGAGTCTGCATTGACGTTTCTCGATAGCACGCTTTGGTATTTTGTCTCTGCTGAGTCAAGATCACCGTGCCGCATAAAATATTCAGCGAGTGTCAGCTCTCTGGCTAATCGCAATTTTGGATGCTGACTTTCATTTGTGAGTTGAACCCCATGACGAAAGCACACGATCATATCATTGAAGTTCTTAGAATCTTTGACCTGTGGCCAAAGGTTATCTTTCATGGCATACGCTTCCCCGAAGCGTATCCATGTCTGAGCCTGAAGTTCCTGCTCACCGATACTTTCGTAGTATTGAAGGGCTTTGCGGAAGTGTTGCTCACCTTCTTTTTTGTCTCCGGTTTGGATAGCCGTATAGCCCAGATAGGTCAGGCTTTTGTAATAGTTGAGGTCATCACCATTTGCCTTTGCCGTCTCCGCTGCAGCGTTAAAAAAGAATCGTGCGCTGTCATAGTTAGGTTTAGTTCTTTCCATGAAACTTCTCCCACGGGTAATCGCGTGAAATACCCTTGTCGTATCTTCAGCCGGAGCGAAAGGTGTGGCAAGAGCACCTCTATTCAAGAGGCAGAAAAAAATGAGCACTATGACAAGTCCCCGTTGCACAAATTCTGACTTTAGGCTTAAAAAGCTAAAGTACTATAAGGCGGAAGGCACTCGCTGAAATCGATAATTTGTACAACAACTTTTTATGTCTATGAGCAGATCATCGTCAAGAATAAATAGGCTGCCGTCAAATCCGCACCGTTATGGAAACATTTCCATAAGGCTTGGTCGGCTGGCCAACGATGAGGCCTGAATGCGTCTTGTAGGTCAGAGACAATCCCACCAATAAGTAACTGAAATTAAGTCCGACTTCGCTGTGGTACACCAGGTGCTTGATGCGCACATTCCCATCATCGCTATATCCGTTGGGTGATATACTCCCGGTGAGGAGTGTGTTACTGGCGACACACTGCGCTTTTAATGAAGAGTGAAGATAGCATAATACGCGCTTCTGTCGGTTGGCGACATGTCGACCGGTTATCGTTTCAAAATATGGATTCATCAACCCAAATCTTATGTTGCCTTGTATAGCTGCTCCCGTAATAATTGTACCAACGTAGACTTCCGTTTTCCCGGTCATGGCAATCTGTCGTGGTAAATTAGGTATTCCTCTTTCATCACTCCAGTTGATATTGAGCATCACCGTTGTTTCATATTGGCTACCCCATCCTTTGGGAAGGCCATCATGAATTGCTTTATGAACTGCCGTTTGCGTTTGTCCCGCCAAAGAATAGGGCCCCATAATTCCAACTATGTAAGAAGTCGTAGACATCTGTTGCCTGTTAGCGTCAACGGTGGAAATTTTGTACGACAGCAGGATCGAACCTGAATAAGGATAATCGCCAGGAGGTGGCGTGACATTGGAAATGCTATTTGGCGTAATCATGATTTGTGTTGCCGAATATTGAGAAGCTTTCCATCTACCGGTGGAGTCGCGTTGTTGTGTTATGTAATCGATCATGAGTCCATTCGTATAGGCGCCATCCTCTTTTCGATATGCAAAAAAGTCATTATCAATTCCGATTCGTAACATCGATTCCTTCTGGGCGTAGCCAGATCGCGATGTGATCAGCAACAAAAAGATGCTGAGAACCGCGTGTCCCAATCCACATAAAAAATAACGAATAGCTCCTTTCATAACCGCTGCGATTTACTCGAGCAAAGTGACAGCGGTTTGCACTACTAATAAATGTGTGATTCATCGCTTTGTTTGTAATGAGAAGAAAGACAGTTGTATATCTCGAAAGCTCAGATGTATCAATTAACTAGGAGGCAAAAAAGAAGAGGCTGCTCCGTCTGAGACAGCCTCTTTACCAAACCCCAAACCTAAACTAACCCTAATGTTACCTTGAGATTTCTAACAACAGCTTTGTTACTTCCTCTGGTGCCGATAAGAATGGCGAATGACCTGTGTTAAGAGAATACTTTTGTTTCACGTTGACTTGTGTCGCCATCATATTTTGAAGATTTTGGCCAATGACATTATCCTTGAGTGTATGTATATAGTACTTTTCTACACTTCCAAAATTTGCTTCAGTCAATACAACAGCGTTTGTGAATGGAATGGCTGGTTCGGGCTCAAAGTTGTTTAGTACTTTTTCCTGGACAGCCGCAGACGCATCCTGACAAAACAATGAAGCAACGCTTTCTCTTTTTACATCTAATGTTAGATGATCCTCCGATTCGATGAGCGAGGCACCAAGTTGACTTTGTGCATCTGTAAAAGCAAGATCAAGAAGTGATTGACCATTTTTTGGGGCAAACGCGCCAATGTAAATGAGCTTCTTTATTTTAGACGGACTTTTTTCAGCCACTGCGCTGATGACCATGCCAGCCATGCTATGTCCTACGAGGATAACTTTTTCAGACCGCGATTGCAATGATGCCACTACAGCATCCCGGTAAACTTCCAGTGATGTGTTTTGTGGAGGAGTATTGTCACTCCCGTGTGCGGGAAGTTCAGCCACAATAACATAGTGTCCCTGTTTTTCCAAATCCGCTTTTACCTGGTCCCAAACATACGGTGCTTGCCAAGCGCCATGAACCAGAACAAATGTCTCCGCGCGATCGTTGTCATCGTCATCATCACACCCAACAACAATTAATGCTGTTGCCATTAGAATCGAAAGAATGAGTCTCATTTTTTTCATTGCCTTTGTGTTTAATTTTTGATGATGTAAAGCTGCGTAGGCCGCATTGCTCAGGCGATGATGAAATGAAAGCACACGATGTAGGATTTACCGGGATGAATGATAAAATCAACGTTAAGCATAGATGGAAGAATAAAAGAGTTCATTCACATTAATAATGAGAATTCCTTTTATTCCGTGCCACGTATCACTAACTGCATAGATGAAGATTCCTTGTAGCAAGCCTTTATCGTCATGGAGACGGTGAATTTCGTCCACTCGTATTTCCTGTGACGCATAACATTTCTTGGTTTGTGTACACAGCCATTTGTTGTGACGTAAAGTGAAATTGTTTTCGTATCCCTCGCTTCGGAGTCGATGGATAACATCAACTACTGGTAGAACCTCCTCTTTGATTTGTGCCAGTATGTTTTCTACAAAATCAGACATAGTGCGTTGGATCTTTGTTTAATAAATCTAGCATAGATCAACGCAGCTAACCATGTAGGAATTCAAGTAGTGATTGGATCATTTAAGGATTGGTGGTATTGAAGAAAGGTTATGTCCATCGTTTACGATCCTTTTTACATTCCAAACGCAGGGATGATTTGAGTACCTTCGTAGAGATTAATTAGGATATGATTCAAAGTGGAACCCATCTTATTGCCTGTTATCTGATAGCTACGCGAAGTGCTATTATTGAGCCGCTGCTAAGTGATGCTGGGCATTTACGTGTCTATTTACAAAATAGATTGAGCGCGCGCAGAGTTTCAAACGTAAAGCTGGAATTTGTGAGACGAGGCATGCGTGCATTGGCGGATAGTCCAATAGACCTCGTTCATTATTCGGATGTGATTATGGATTTGAAGCGAAGGAATTCATTGACGATAAACGAAGAACAGCACAGGCTGTTTCATATTGAAATTAAAAAGGCTATTGAGAATTTCCTATTGTAGTTTAAGGACACGAGAAGCCGTTTACAGGATAGGCTGTAAATATTCCTTTCAAATGTCGCTTGCGGTGTGTGAGCGTGTATAAGACATAGCCAAGGATATTCGCTTTGTTGTTGTCAAATCGATAAATGTCATCTACCATGAATTCACGTGAGTCAAACAATTGCCTGGTCTGAGAACACATTAGTTGACTCCCTACCAACTCGAACGTCAAATGATAGCCCATATCGAAAAGCATGTCTATCAGGAGTGTGCTTTCATTCATATCGTCTACGATAGATTGCAGCACTAAGTCTGCTTGCGTTGATCTTGCGCTCATAGTTTTATGATTTGTACGACAATAACGGAATCGCTGCGGAATCAATCGCTGTATAAACACTCGAAGTTGTTGACTTCCATACACCGCTAATTAAGTGTTACACTTACATAATAGGTTGCCCCAATGGTTGGGCCTCCATAGGTCTGGTAAACGCGGTTGTTAAAGAGGTTGTCTCCACCGATTTTAAGCATCACCTTTTTGGATGGTATTTCGTGCGTAATTGCCAAGTCTGCAATTGCATAAGCCGGGATACGTCCTGGCCGCATGTCATTAAAGGACCCATACCAATTGAAGGCCTGTTGCCAGCGCCAGGCAGCAGAGAACCCGGTGTTCTTTATCAACTTTCTTTTTTGTAAAGTCACAATTGTTTTCCACTCCGGGGTGTTGAATGCCGGGATGTTCGCTGGGTTGGCATCCTTTAGGTCGAGTGAATTCCAGATCTCACTCACTGAAATGTTATATCCAAACAAATTATAACCTACCCCGAGTGTTGCACCTTGCGCTGAAACCTTGTCGGCTGCGTTTGTGTAAGCAACAAATGATTGAGCCGTTCGATTATATACTTCATCCGCGGCATCGCTGTTAATACTTCCATCTGAATTTAATACAGAGTTGTCTGGACGCACAAGGCGTGCACCGATAATAAAGTCAGTGTAATTACTGTGATAGTAGTTGGCGTCAAGAGTAAGGTTATTTGCGACTATTGCACGATAGCCAATTTCGAAGGTATGGGCCAATTCAGGCTTGATATAGTCTGCCGTAGATTTTTGCAACAATGAATGAGATTGATTACGCGCGTCTTCATAGGATTGTCCTGCTTGCACTTGGGAACTTACCGAATTGGTGAAGTCAAGTGTTGAGGCAAATGTGTAAGAATTTTCGAAGACGTTCATTCCTTTGCTATTGGCCGGGACACCTCCGAGTACGGTAAGTGATCCATTGTTCAGTTTGATAAACTGATCCACCGGCACGGGGTTTCTGAATCCAGACTGGTATGATGCACGAACGAAATGGTTAGCAAAAATTCGAACGACTGCAGATGCACGAGGGGTAATCTGGCTACTGAAATTTTCATTTTTGTCTAGGCGGATCGAGGCCATGAGTTTGAGTCTCTCTTCCCAAAGCTTCCTGGATGCCTGAACAAATCCACCATATTCGTTAATATGAATTTTACCTTCCTTGTCATCGAATAATGTTCCATTTGAAAAGAGTTTGTAACGCCTGAAGTTCCCACCGATCTGCAGGTCGATCACTTTCAAAACTGATGAAAAGTCGTATTGGCCTTCCGTATGGAAAAATCCACTCTCTGTAAATATTCCTGCTCCAACTGGTCCGAGAATGTGCTGAAGTCTTTCTTTTTGTGTGTTGAACTCTTGGGACCCGGGAAGGTATCTTCCCTGGTCTGCGAAGTTTCTTGCTACTGTATGATTACCGGATTCCACACCACTAATACTACCGTTGTAAGCCGCAGCATATTTGGCGAACCATGTGTCGGTTGCTTTATCTGGCGTCACCAGATTACCGGATAAATCTCGCACCCACGTTAGGTTAATATCCTGCCCAAGTTTTCTGGCGTTGTATGTGTCGTTCGACTTCTCTCCTGTCCAATAGGCACGAATAAAGTATTGCCTTCCTTTTATCTCTGCTTTGTGTTGCTGAAGGGTATAGTTGTTCAGAGAAAATCTTGAGCTCCCCGTGTTCACGGCAGTGCCACGTCCCCAATTGTATTGGTAAATCATCTCCACATTATCTCGGAGACGATAATGAATCGATCCATTTAATTTCAATGAGTAGACATCGTTGTCCATGAGATCAGTATCGGTGTAAGCGGTGCGGGAGACGCGGCCAATACCAGGAAGATTTCGTGAGACTTCGTCACCGTATAGGTTAAGTCCGTTTCTCGCGGGGTTGTTTTCACCACGCATTTCCGGACTGGTCTGGGCATCTACGTCTTCATAATTTACCGCATACCAGTCTTCAGCTTTTAACATTGACCCATTGAGTTTGAAAGCAAGCTTACCGAAAGCTTTGGAGTATCGAACTGATACATCATATAATGGTTTGGCCGATGTATAGGGATCATTTACGTGATTTACACCAGTCTTCACTTGTGCACTTAGTCCCTGGTATAGATATGGGTCTTTGGTTTTCATAAGCAAAACACCATTAAATGCGATGGGTCCATATAACGCTGACGCTGACCCTGGAATAATTTCTACGCTTTCCACATCCAACTCAGATGATCCGAACAGATTTCCTACGGACATATTGAGACCTGGTGTTTGATTATCAACTCCATCGATGAGTTGTAGAAAGCGTGCGTTACCGGTTGAAGTGAAACCACGTGAGTTTATTTGTTTGTTTGTGAGACCTATGGTAACCATATCAACACCTTTCAGATTTTGAAGTCCCTCATAGAATCCAATGGAGGGTGTATTCTTGATAGCCATTAAGTCAGCTTTCTCTATTGTCACCGGAGATTCCAGTATCTGTTCTTCAACACGTGAGGCTGATATGACAAATTCATCGAGCATGGATGTACTTTCCGGTAACACGACTACAATCGGTGTTGCCGATTCTACGGTAGCTGCCCTCCTATGGAAGCCCAGATTTGATACGGTGATCTGTACGGGAAACGGGAGCGATGTATCCAAGGTGAAATTTCCATTACTATCAGTCACACCCCCCACCATTGTTCCGGAAATGTAAACAGCAGCACCTACAACAGGTACGTTGGAAGTTTCATTTATGACTGTCCCTTTTATTACCGACTGAGAAGAACATACAAGCACTATACCTAGCACCATGTACAAAACAAGAATCACCTTTTTCATCCGTCAAATCTAAAAGCGGATGAGAAGTCATCCGCGTTTAGCCGCAGAATGGAATAGTGAATCGATGATTTGATCAACAACTATTTAGAAAGACTCAGTCTAGTGACCCGCAATTACTCCTTCTGTGGCCAAGAAGTGACTATTAACAAGCCGTTTGAACGTGAGGGTGACATAAAATCCACCATCGTCTTTCATGGCGAGAGTTGCAGACAGTTGCTTCGCGAGTCCACGGATCAGACTCAGCCCTAGCGTTTGACTCTTTTCAATATTGAATCCATCCGGCATCCCAATGCCATTATCTCGTATCACGATGGAAACAACATCATCCTCAATATTGATATCTACGGATACAGTACCGCGTTGCTCCGGAAATGCATACTTGATGGAGTTGGTAATGGCTTCATTGAGAATGAGTCCCAGCGGTACTGCCTGCGAGATGTCAAGTTGAACTTGATTGATCGTTAATTTAAAGTTTACATTTTCAGCCGCATAGCTATCCTTCAGGTAGGTGGTAAGTTCTCGCACGTAAGGCTGGATATCCACGTGTGCTACATGATCAGATTCATATAGTTTCTGGTGAATAAGCGACATGGCATACATGCGCTGCTGACTATGACGAACGGCCTCTTGGGCATCTTCATTGTCGATGTATGCTGATTGCGTATTCAGAAGACTCATTACAATTTGCATGTTATTTTTTACACGATGGTGAATTTCCTTGAGGAGCCATTCCTTCTCACCAATGAGCGTTTGAAGCTCGGTGTTTTTTTCGAGCACTTCTTTCTTTTGTACCTCTAGTAGCAGGTTACTTTTCTTTTTTAGCAAATAACGATTATAGCTCACGGCTAATAACAGTATAAGCATTGCGCCTCCACCAATGATTACATTGCGTGAGTATTTCGCCTGCGCTAGTTTTTCACGGGCCTCCTTGCTTTCGTTGCTCAACTTCTCAATGGCTTTCTCCTTCTGCAGAGTTTCGTACTTAATCAAAAACTCTTCAACTTGTTTACCTCGTGTTTCGTTGAACACGGAATCACCGAGCGCTTTATGGGTGGCGTAATTTTTTATCGCAGACATACAATCACCACTAGCAGAATCAACTTTGAAAAGCATTAGATGAACATTTCGTCTGATTTGGATTGGAACAATTCCCGATGGCGTGTTGAGTATTTTGTCCAGGAAATGGCGTGACTTTGTATAGTTACCCCTTCGTAAGTAGAAGTCACTGATTCCATAGTAAGAGGGTATGCGCCTGATAGGTTCAAGGCGATCTGTATAGGTTGACATTTTCTCATAATGTGATTCTGCGGTTGTATATCTACCGAGTGCATCATAGCAAATCGCAAGGCTTTCTTCGAACAATGCCTTGCCTATCGTGCTCACCGGTGGATGCAGCTGTCGATGACTGATTACGAACGAGAGTGCTTCTTGCACCTTGCCTTGCATGATCAGTATTCGAGCCATATTCTTGATCAGGAAAGGAAATGCATATCTATAGTCGCCCTTGCTATTAATGACATCCAGCGAGCGTTGATAGGACGCGAGTGCCTTGTCCAATTGAAGAAAGTGATCACGATAAACATTTCCGATATAGAAGTAGATCTGATCCAGATCCGGTGCGAGTTCATTGTGACCAGCGAGACTGATGGCCTCCGTCCCATAGTACAATGCACGTTCAAAATTTCCACGGTAGTAGTAGTTGAACAGCAAGCCTCCGTAAGCATGGCGCAACATGGTATCCTCAATATGTGGTACGCGAGAAGCTTCCAAGTATTTAGCTTCTGCCTTTGTAAGATCGCCAATGACGGAATAAAAATCTCCGATGTGAATCAGAAGCTCTGCCTCTATTTGTTGATTCTTTTGCGAGCGGGAATAAATGAGTGCCTGTTCAAATCTTGACATCATTTCGTCAAAGTACTCCTCCGAAACGAGTTCAACATAAAAATGGCTGTCCCCTTTAGAAAAGCTCAGAGCATATCGAAGATGTGTAGTTAGCATGTCTTGGGGACGGTTGTGTGTCTCGTAGTATTTGAGCGCTTCCGCGAAACACTTTCGTCCCTGTTCAAGTTTTTTTCCCTTGATATAGGCGTCTCCAAGGTTTACCAAGCATTCGATTCTAAGCTCTTCAAACCCATTTCGTCTAGCCTCTTGTGAAGCTATGTTGAAATAAAACTCCGCACTATCAGGATTGATTATTCGATTGGGTTTCCTTCCCAGATAGTCTTTGCCTCGCTCCAGGATTGCCTTGATGGTAATCGTGTCGGATGCAATCAAATCTTCCTGTGAATTACCAACCGCGAATGTGTTAATGGAAAACGTCAAGAGGCATACAACCGATACAGTATGATAGTACCAGGTGCAGGGTCGCGCTATTTTCATACAGCTTGCAAAGTACCTTTAAGTTCACCGATGAAGCGAACCACCGGTTGGGCAATCGATGATTTATCCAACAACTTCATGTCATTCGTACACATTGATCATCGACTCCCCTCCGTGTGATCAGTAACTATAGCTTGATAAGGTTGAGGGTTGGAAGTGGTCCTCCGGGAAACTGCGACAGCTTTCCGCCTTCATCAAGTCTGCCAAGATCGATTCCTGCAAAGCCCATGCGATCAATAATCCCTGATACTGTCGCTTTAGCGTCATCATCATTTCCTGCATAGAAAATAACGCGGTGACCGCCTCCTTGACGTGGGTCTGATGCCAGGGTTGGGGGCTGAAGGGTGTTGAATCCTTTAACAACGCGTGCGCCAGGTACGAGACCTGCAACTACTTCAGTTGACGTGAGACCTTTCAAATCCGCCAGATGAAAACCCGGTGTGATGATTGGATTAGTAGGATCAATTACGATTTTTCCCTTCCAGTTTTTTACTCCTGATATGGCAGCTTCCAGATGCTTCCAAGGCACCGCCAAAAAAATTACATCCGCTTCGCCAGCTTCTTTTACTGTACCGGCTGTCGTCTTACCACCAATTGCTTTGGCAGTCTCTTTTAATGATTCAGGCCCCTGGCTATTGCTGATGATTAATTCGTAGCCCGCTTTCGCAGCCTGTTTTGCAAAGGCTTGGCCAATTGCTCCTGTGCCGATGATTCCAATTTTCATAGTTGTATCCTGTTATGTTGATAAAGTTCGAAAATTGGACATTTGATTCTGCTCATGCGATGATCAAATAATCGAATATTTTGATCAATCACCTCAAGTAGTTCAGTCGCGTCATAAAAACGTCAATCGCATCGGGGATTCGTCTATTTCTGCTAGCATCTCTTGCTTGTTGCTTTGTCATGTAAAAGAAAACCAAAATCATTATGAAAAATGAATACAATTACCTGAAGCACATGAGCGGAGTGCTCATGATAGCGTTGATCGCAAGCGCTTGTTCAAGTAAAGAGCAGGTTACTGAAGCGAATACGTCTGTTGGCTATTCTATTCCTGTAGATGCTTCTGTTGTCAGGCCGGTCCCTCTGCGTGATGAGCTTGAAGTCACAGGATCAATTGTTGCCAATCAAGAAGTTGAAATCATGAGTGAGCTCACGCTTCGCGTCAAGAACGTTTATGTTAAAGAAGGGAGCAAAGTGCGGCAAGGCGATTTGCTCTTTCAGCTCGATGACTCAGAGTTCAAAGCCCAGTTGGAGAAATACAAGCAACAGGAAATATTGGCCAGTTTGAATGAGAGTCGGTTACGCGATCTCATCGAAAAGGAAGCGGTGACGCAATCAGACTACGATGAAAGTGTTACCAATCTAAAAGTATTGAAAGCCCAAGTTCTGGAGCTAGAGGTTTTGATTGGTAAGACACGCATCACCGCTCCCTTTGATGGACAAGTTGGAATTATCAATGTCCATCCTGGAGCAATCGTATCGGTGAATACACTACTCACCGAGATCATGGATAACAGCAAGGTAAAGGTTGAATTTAGCATCCCGGAGAAATACACTGATTTGATTCCAGTTGGAAGTGTTCATCCATTCTCAACTGCATCTCAGGATATACAATATAAGACAACCATCACAGCGACAGCCGCAAGCATCAATGAAGATTCCAGATCGCTGACCGTCCGTGGCACGACACTTAACCATGATGGTAAACTTAAAGCAGGGCAAAGTGCCAGGATTAAACTCAGTCTCCACGGCACACAGGATGCACTTGCCGTGGTGTCAAAGTCATTGATACCAACCTCGAAGGGATACCAAGTATTTGTGTCACGTGGTGGGAAGGCAGAGCGAATTGCTGTCAACATAGGACAACGCACTACTGAACTGATTGAGATTCGTGAGGGGTTGAACGCAGGTGATACACTTATCACAAGCAATCTATTGCGCCTTACGCCTGGGACGCCATTGCAATTTGTTTCAGTACGCTAACTGGCTTTAAACATTTCTCTATGAGTGCAATTTCACAAATCAGCATCTCACGTCCCGTCTTGGCCGGTGTGATGTCCATCCTGCTTATTCTTTTCGGAGTAGTGGGCTATTCGTTTCTTGGTATTCGGGAGTATCCGGTTACGGACTCTCCGATTGTTGTAGTCACCACCGTTTACCCAGGGGCGGGAGCTGACATCATCGCCTCACAGGTAACCAAACCGCTTGAGGAGTCCATTGCTGAAGCCAATGGTATTCGGGCACTTACCTCGGTGTCACGCGAACAGGTCAGCATCATAACAGTCGAGTTCGATCTGGATGCTGATTTGGAGGCTGCTGCAAATGATGTTCGTGACAAAGTATCAAAGTCGAGACAACAGCTTCCCTCCGACATCGAACCTCCGGTTGTTGAAAAGTCCGGTCCCGCAGATTTCCTTGTCTTCTTGACCGTACGAAGTGACACCAAGAGTCTGGAAGATGTTACTGATTTTGTAAACATCAACATCAAGGAAAGAATTCAATCCATTCCTGGTGTGCGGCTGGTGGACACCTATGCGGGGAGGAAGCGATCAATGCGTCTGAAGATGGACCCACTGAAGTTGGCCTCCTATAAACTTGGGCCTTCGGATGTACAAGCCGCTTTGCAACGAGAAAATGTAGATCTGCCCAGCGGAAGGATCGAAGGACAAAGTACAGAGGTATCCTTGCGGACAGAAGGTCGCCTAGTTACTGAGGAGGATTTCAACAACATGATTGTTGCTGAACGACATGGTGCGCTGATCCGATTTAAAGATATCGGAACAGCTATTATGTCATCACAAAACGAGCGCACTGCGATGATCATAGGCGAGGGAAAGACTGCGCGCTACGGTGTAGGTAATGCAGTGCAGCCACAACGTGGTGCAAATTCGCTCGCTATTGTTGAAGAATTTAAAAAGAGATATGATGACATTGTTAAGACTGCACCCAAGGAATATCAGATTTCACTTGGAAAGGATTTCACCGTACCCATTCGTAATTCTCTTTCTGAAGTTGAAGAAACATTGTTGTTGGCGTTTGGTCTGGTAGCCATGATCATTTTTGTTTTCCTCCGCGACTGGAGGAGTACAATCATACCTCTGGTTGCTATTCCTGTTTCGATCATATCGGCATTCTTCATCATGTATGTTGCGAATTTTTCAATTAACGTGTTGACGCTGCTCGCACTTGTGCTGGCCATCGGCTTGGTAGTTGACGATGCAATTGTTGTATTGGAAAACATCTTCGTAAAGATTGAGCACGGAATGAAGCCAATTGAAGCAGCGCGTAAGGGTGCTGATGAAATCTACTTTGCTGTTATTTCTACGACTATAACTCTCGCTGCAGTGTTCCTGCCTATTCTGTTTCTTGGTGGAATCACGGGAAGGTTATTTCGTGAGTTCGCTATTGTAGTCGCTGGCTCTGTTTTAATATCAGCTTTTGTTGCTTTGACGCTATCTCCAATGATGAGCGCATACTTGTTACGGGCGGATGCAACGAAGGGTTGGTTATACCGCAATACAGAACCGCTTTTTGTGAGCTTGAACAATTTGTACGATCGTTCGCTACAACGCTTTTTCAAAGTAAGATGGATGGGATTCGTTTTACTAATAGGTTCGTTTGCGCTGGCCTGGTGGATTTCACCGAAACTTCCTTCTGAACTTGCGCCACTTGAAGATCGCTCTGTAATTGCTCTTGCTGTGATCGCACCAGAAGGGACATCGTATGAAAGCATGGAGGAGACGATGAAAGAGATTAGCGCTTATGTTGCTGACTCCATTCCAGATCTAAATGGTAATCGCACTTATGCAGGAATTGCTGCATCAACGGGGACGTTGGTACAACCGGTTAACTCGGGTCTTCAGTGGGTGTTTCTAAAAAATCCAGAAGATCGCAAAAGTGGACTCACGCAGCAACAGGTCTATGACAAGTTGGTGAAGGCATCTGCAAAGTTCAGAGATGTTATTTGTATTCCGATTCAGATTCCCACCATCGGTGGATTTTCCACTTCGCAGCCCTTACAATTTGTTGTTCAAGCTACCGACTTACCTAGCCTGATCGATGTGATGCCCAAATTTATGGGGGAAGTGTATGGCAGCAAGAAGCTCAGCTTCCAAGACCCAGACTTCAAAATCAATCGTTCGGAGATTAGTTTATCGGTCGACCGGCAGAAAGCAGCACAGGCAGGTATTGCTACACAAGAGATTGGCAGAACCTTGCAGCTTGCTTTGAGCGGAAGACGTTATGGCTATTTTATTTTTGATGATCGCCAATATGAAGTGATTGGTGAAATAGATCGAACAGAGCGCACCACGCCTGCAGATCTCAGGTCATTATTTCTCAAGGCATCAAACGGACAAATGGTTTCCCTTGACAATCTGGTTAAAATGAATGAGTCGATTACGCCTCCTGCCATTTTCCGATACAATCAGGCATACAGTGTTACAGTTGGTGCAACACCAAGTCCGGGAACAAGTCTTGGAGAAGCTATTGAAGAGATGAATGCCATCGCGGCACGTACGCTTCCTGGTGGATTTCGTACGGCATTGGCCGGACAGAGTCGCGACTATGCGGAAAGCAGTTCTAGTTTGATTTATGCCTTCCTATTTGCCATCGTTTTAATATACCTGGTTCTAGCTGCGCAATTTGAGAGTCTTATCGATCCATTTATAATTCTACTGACGGTGCCAATGGCCGTAACCGGTGCTTTGATAAGTCTTTGGATAACTGGTGACACGATGAACATTTTCAGTCAGATTGGAATCATCATGCTCATCGGGTTGATCACCAAAAATGGAATCCTCATTGTTGAGTTTGCCAATCAAAGCAAGGAGGGTGGTAAATCACCGCGTGAAGCAGCACTGGACGCGGCCTCTTCACGCTTTCGTCCAATCCTGATGACAACGCTGGCCATGATTTTTGGAACACTGCCCATTGCATTGTCGCTGGGCACAGCATCCGGAAGCCGAACGGCACTTGGAGTAGTGGTTGTCGGTGGGCTTGTGTTTGCCGGACTACTAACACTGTACGTGATTCCTGCTATCTATTCCTATTTCTCACGAGCCATTGTAAATGATTCATCGGACATGCCTTCTCTCGGCACACCCACGGAGTTATCGACCTCACTCAAACGCCACGCATATGAAAACTAAGTTAATGATCTATACACTTCTTATTGCTGCGTGGCCGGGGTTCGCGCAGGTGCGAATGTTGACACTCAAAGACGCGCTTGCGCTTGGAATGTCCGACAATCAGGAACTGAAAATTGCACGACTTGATATAGAGCGAGCAGATCAACAAAAGATCATCTCGCGGAGCTACTTGCTTCCAAGCGTGAACCTGGTAGGTCAGGTAAATCATTATTTTCAACTCCCTGCATTTTTCGGATTTGGCGAAGCCAATGGAAATGATAAGGTGCCGTACGGAAGGTTTGGAGGTAAAGATCAGTTGATGACGGCAGTCACGCTCTACCAACCTTTATACCAGCCATCTGCGTTTCCTGCCTTACGAGCTTCAAACTATGCGCTTCACCAAAGCAAGGTTTCACTTAGCCGATCTGAAGTACAGGTGTTGTCAGACATCAAACAATCCTATATCCGCATTCTGGTATTGCGTGAACGAATTGCATTGCAACGTGAAAGTCTGACGCGTAATCAAAAGGTGTTGAAGGATTCACGCTCATTATATCTTCAAGGCAAGGCGCTGCGTGTTGATACGCTGCGCGCCTACACGGCTGTACGGAACCTGGAGCCAACCCTGTCGAAACTTGAGTTTGATTGTGAGACGGAGACACTCTCGTTAAAAACAAAACTTGCTATCTCTTCCGATACAATGGTTGACTTTGCAGATTCTCTTTCCGTTCCGGACATCTATTCATTGCCTACGGAAGCGGAAGTTTATCGCGAAGCGCTCACCAACAACCAAGGACTTACACAACTGGAAATCCAAAAGCAGATTCAAGAGGAGCGTGTTAAAAGCGCAACAGCACTTCGCATGCCGACAATAGGACTGACCGGACAATATCAGGTGCAGTCGCAGACCGATAACTTCGACTACGGTAGCGCGTATTACCCCACTTCGTCTTTCGTTGGGCTTCAACTCTCTATGCCCTTATTCAATGGATTTGCTACGCAGGCAAAAGTAAAACGAGCGATGCTCGAACGGGCACAGGCCACTGAAGCGAAACAACAGGCTGTTGATGAACTACACGCAATCGTACATGACGTGATGGCGAAGAATCATGAATCACGCCTCCGACTTGAAACCAGTTTGGTTGTCAAAGAGACTGCACAAACGAGCTATAACATTATTTTATATCGCTATCAAAACGGGATTGCTTCACGCCTTGAGTTAACCGATGCGGAGTTAACATTATCAACAGCGCAGTCCAATTCACTGGAGGCCGTATATGATTATCTCTCAGCACGAATTGAATTGTATCAATTGATGGGAAAAATTGAATAGAAATCTTAACTAAATAAATATTTTCAATAATTATGACACGGGTTTTAAACAAAGTGGTATTGATTACCGGTGCTGCAAGAGGAATTGGAGCTGCTGCAGCAAAACGACTGTATAACGAGGGCGGGAAAATTGTAATTGGCGATGTGCTTGACGAAGAAGGTACTGCGCTGGCAGCCTCGCTGGGTGAACGTGCTACCTACGTGCACCTGGATGTATCTAGCAAATCATCCTGGGACAATGCTGTGGCTACAGCAGAAAGAACCTTCGGGCCATTAAATGTATTGATCAATAATGCTGGCATTGCCCATCAGGCATATATCAAAGACCTCGCGCTGGAGGATTACCAGCGTGTAATCAACATCAATCAAACAGGAGTGTTTCTTGGAATGCAGGCAGCATATCCGTCTCTGTTGAAAGGCAAGAATAGTTCGATCATTAATGTGTCGTCCATTTATGGCTTGGTGGTTGACTTACATTCGATGGCCTATGTGGCGAGCAAGTTTGCCGTGAAAGCGATGACGAAAGTTGCTGCCTTAGAATTCGGACGTTTCGGTATCAGGGTAAATTCTGTTCATCCAGGGCTTATTAAAACACCGATGACCGGTGTTGAGTCTTCTGATGCAGCCTTTGGCTATGTGCCACTGAAGAAGAGAGACCATGCCCCCGATAGAGCTGGCCAGCCTGACGATATCGCTAACATGATGCTTTTCTTAGCTTCCGATGAATCGACTTATGCAAATGGAGCAGAGTTCGTAATTGATGGTGGGATTATTTGGAACCGTGAGACAAAAGCCAAGGAAGAATACTTCAAGAATGTAAAGGAGTAGTTGGCAAGAATCTCCGTCTGTCTAGAAATAAAAAGAGACCCTGAATGCAGGGTCTCTTTTTATTACCACTCCTGTTAATTAGATCAGGCGTTCTGTCCACCATCTACGGTAACAGTAGAACCGGTTACGAAAGACGCATCAGGTCCTGCCAAGAAAGAAACTACGGAAGCGATTTCTTCTACTTTTCCATAGCGGCCCAAAGCCAGTCCTGCTTTGACAGATTGGGAAAAGTCAGTATCATCAGGGTTCATGTCCGTTGCTGTAGGCCCGGGTTGAACTGTATTAACAGTGATTCCCTTTTTTCCAAGATCACGAGCCCACCCCCTTGTGTATGCGGCAATAGCAGCTTTTGATGCCGCATAGTCTGCAAAGCCCGCGTATGGAAGACGCTCAGCAAACGTTGACCCAATCGATATCACTCTTCCACCTTCAGACAGGTACTTCGTTGCAGCACGTACCGAAGCGGATACACCTGTAAGGTTCACGGCCATCAGCCTTTCAACTTCTGCAAGGTCTCCTTCATGATTATCAATAGTGTTGAATGTGGTTACCCCGGCACTATTCACCAAAATGTCGAGTCTTCCAAGCAGTTTGACGGTACTCTCAACAGCTGATGCCGCTGCTTTTGAATCTGCACTATCTGCCTTGATAGCCACTGCTTTTCCACCCTTGGATTGAATTTCTTTAACTAATGTGTTGGCTTTGTCTTCTGCGTTCAAATAGGTGAACGCAACCGCTGCGCCATCAGCGGCAAGACGTTTTACAATGGCGGCACCAATACCTCTGCTACCACCGGTAACGAGAGCAACTTTGTTTTTTAAGTTTGACATACAAGTCTTTGTTAAATTTTATTTTTGAATGTTTGTTCAAATATTAATACGTGTTTGTGAATCGATAAGTTCACAGGATCGATAAAATTTACAATGAAATATGTCGTTTTAGTATCAAGATGTCGCTTTGGATTGATTTTGAGCGTTTTTGATAAACATTATTTTTAAATGATCGTTCAACAATATATCTTTAGTATATATGGCACGAACAAAAGAATTTGACCGGGAAGAGCGTTTGACAAAAGCCAGAGATTTGTTTTGGCGCAAAGGATACCATGCTACATCGATGCAGGATATTGTTTCCACGATGGGCCTGAATCCAGGCAGCATTTACAATACCTTCGGGGACAAGCACGAGTTGTTCCTGCAGTGTTTAAGAAACTATGCCAGGTTCAAATTGTCTCAATATGAACAGGCGCGTGAGGGTTTTTCTTCACCATTGAAGGCAATTGAAAACATTATTCTTATGGCCGTTAAGCATACTCTTGAAGAAGAGAAGGCTTGTATGGCTGTCAATAGTACGTTTGAACTTGCTCCTGTTGACAAATCGGTCCGCACAATCATTGCAGACTACAGCCAAGAAATACAGGGCATCTTTAGAGCGTTGCTGGAGCTTGCGGTTCAAAAAAAGGAATTGAAACGTGATACTGAACCAGAATTGATGGCAGCATTTATTTCATCAAGCTTCAGTGGCTTCTGGCAAACTTATGTAATTACAAAGGACAAGAGTCTGGTGGAGAAATTGGCTCATGTATTGATTGAAACAATAAAGAAATGACCATCTACTCGATTCGATAAATTGATCATTCACAAGAGTCAAATGTCCATTCTTCATCCTTAGACACTCCGATAGTTTTGAGTAATAATCACACTTAAAACAAATGGATATGAAAGGTTACACGAAATGGGCGTTTGTGCTTATGCTATTATGCGCTGGAACAATACCATCACATGCACAAAAAGAAAAGTTTGCACGACCGGATCTTGTTAAGCCCTTTAAGGTAAACATTCCGCAAACTAAACTTGATGCTATTTATGGTCGCTTGAAACAAGCAACGTTTCCGAGGCAGATTCCAGCCGGAGGTTCATCGCTATGGGAAACAGGTTCTGATGTGCAATGGATGCAGCAGCTTCGAGACTATTGGGTTACTCAATTTGACTGGCGGAAAGCGGAAGCGAAATTGAATCGTTATCCTCAATTCATTGCTACTATCGATGGCTACCCGATTCATTTTTATTATGTACAAGGCGAGGGAACACAAGCAAGGCCTTTGATTCTTACTCACGGATGGCCGGGTTCTGTCTTGGAGTTCATCAACACTATCGAGCCACTGACTAATCCATCCAAGTATGGTGGAAAGGCAGAAGATGCTTTTACGGTGGTAATACCATCACTTCCAGGTTTTGGATTTTCTGGAATGCCAAGCAAGCCTATTGGGGCTAAAACCGCAGCAACCCTTTGGGACAAGTTGATGACAGAAGTTATTGGTCACAAGACATACCTGGCTCAAGGCGGTGATTTTGGTGCGGTGGTGACATCCTATCTGGCCTATATGTATCCGAAAAGTGTACGTGCCATTCACCTGAACATGCATGTATGGGGAACTCCTATTCCTGAGGAAGAACAGACTCCTGCCGACAAAGCGTATTTGGCAGCGGCAGATGCCGACTGGCAGCAGAACTTTGACTATGGACGCATGCAAATCAATCGGCCATTGATGCCTGGTGTCGCGTTGCATGACAGCCCGATCGGTACAGCTAGTTGGATTGCCGAGAAGATATGGCTATGGTCAGACAATGATGGAGAGTTGGAAAAGATAATTTCAAAGGATGACATCATTACTGATATAATGATTTATCTGGTTGGTGAAGGAGGGCTGTCAGGAAGTTTCTGGTTCTACCGGGGGCTGGCTTCTGAGCTTGGTGGAAAGTTTCACCCAGGTTACATCCAAGTCCCCACTGCGCTGGCGCAGTTTCCCAAGGAATTTGTCATCGCCCGCCCTCCCCTGGAGACCGCGAAGCGAGTGTATAATGTTTATCGGCTTACTAAGTTTGAGAAAGGGGGGCACTTTGCTGCCTGGGAACAACCTCAGCTCTTTGTAGAGGATGTAAGGGCATCATTTCATGAATTTCGCTAGCGAATACCATGAAAACGCCATTTTTGATTAATAGGGGAATATTTATGTTTGCGTTTTCCCGATTTTAAACCATACCCGGACACTATTGATTATGAGAAGAGGCTACTCGATACTGCAAAAGATAGTGTCTTTGCTATTCCTGAGTTTTGTCTTCCATTCGACTTTGGTGTTTAGTCAAAAGGCTCCCGCATCTGCCGACTATGATGTTGAGCGGATGCGGTTGCTCTTACAAGCCTCATCGCTTCATCTTTTCACGTCCAATCAAGGATTGATAGATATCGACAGTGCCGTTCGATTAGCATGCACGGCACAGCTTCGAAGGACAACGCTCGTATATGATGAAGGGTTTAATCCCGATGGCAGGAGGCTGCCCGGTGATAGTATTGTGACCTCAACACAGCTTGCTGCCGCTAAACGTCAGCTTCTAACGTTGAAGAAGAAAGAGCGTATACTCCTCTTACTTGAACTTGGCATCCATTATTTGTTTCAAGCGGGCAGTACAAAGAATGATATGGACAGCGCACATCGTTATTTGTCAAAAGCCAAATCTGATGCGAACGGGATCGATCAGCGACTCGCTGAAGAGACATCCATTATTCTTGCGCGGTACTATGTAAAAAACAATGAACCGGAGCGCGGTAAGAGTGAACTATTGTCGGTGCTTTCGAGACGACTGCAGGACAAGAATCCAAGGGCTATAGCACAGATAGAAGAAGGGCTCGGAACTTTCTTACCGTACGAAGATGCTGATAAGGAAATGTATTTGCGCAGAGCCCTTCGCAGTTATGAGCGACTCGATGATAAGATAAAGCAGATTGACATTTGGAATCGGATCGTTGACGTACACTTTCGTCAATCAAAGATTGACAGTGTAAAGATTGAACTACTCCGCACGTTGGATATGCAAGATTCCATTGGTTTCAAGCATACGCATTACACACACAATGTGATGTCCTGGGTGGAGTTTGTGATGGGTAATCCGTATAAGGGGCTGTACCATGCAACCCAGGCAGTAAAAGTCATGGAGACCACTCGCGATACCACATTCGCTTCATTCTTTTACCTGAGACTTGGAAGCGCCTATCAAAGCCTTGGCCATCACGATGAGGCTTTGCTCTGGCTTGAGCGATCCATTACCAAGGACTTTAGAAAAAATAACAGGCTGCTTTGGTATAAGAGCTTCTTTGTTGTTGTGCAAGTTTTAGCAGATCTCAAAAGGTATGAGGAGGGATTGAAAGTGGTTAAAGAAATTATCGATGAATATCCTCCAGACAATGAGTTTGATAAAATGAGTGTGGCTTATATCTCAGGTCTTTGCTATGAGGGTCTGCGTCAGTTCGACAAAGCAGAAGGTGCTTACCGGGAAATGGTTCGTTGGGCGGATCAATTGCATGATAAACAAATGGCCAAGGACAAGTCACATGCGTACGCGCTGTTTTCTTTTTTCCTAGCTAATCACAACAAACATCAGGAAGCAAGAACATACGTAACAAAAGCAAGAGGGTTGCTATCGAAAGGAAGCTTAGTTGGAACACGACTTCAAATCTATCAAGCTGAGTTCAAGATTGACTCCGCCTCGGGAAATCACCTAGCTGCGATAAGAGACTATAAGTCGTTTACAGCGCTGAAGGACTCACTGTTCAATGTGAACCGAACCAAACAAATTGAGGAACTTAAGATTCAGTACGAAACGGAAAGACAACAGAAGGACCTCGACTTACTCAGTCAAAAGAGTGCGTTTCAACAAAGCCAACTCCAAAACGAACGGCTTACCAAGAACATAACCACCGGAGGTTCTATCCTGCTTGTCATCTTACTCGCGTTACTATATCATCGATTTAGAGGGAATCAACAAAAAGAGAGGGAGATCAATAAAAAGAATTCGGCATTGCAAAAACTTGTTGAGGAGAAAGAATGGCTATTAAAGGAGATTCATCATCGTGTCAAAAACAATTTGCAAGTGGTAGTCAGTCTCTTAAGTACACAATCTTCCTATCTTGACAACGAGCCTGCGCAGATAGCGATTCGCAACAGTCAGCATCGTATGCACGCCATGTCGCTCATTCATCAGCAACTCTATCAATCCGACAACGTGGCGACCATTAAGATGTCGGGGTACATTCATGAGTTGGTGAATTATTTGAAAGAGAGTTTGCACACGGGAGACAAAATTGAGTTTGAAGAAAATGTGAATGACATAGAGCTCGATGTTTCACAGGCAGTTCCCGTTGGGTTGATTCTGAACGAGGCCATTACAAACTCCATCAAGTATGCGTTTGCCAACCGCGAGAAAGGAACAATCTGCGTGACCATGAAGCGACAAGATTCCAGATTTGATATTATTTTAAAAATACGTGACAACGGAAGCGGGTTCCCGGCAGAATTTGACGTACAGGAAGTCACCTCTTTTGGATTAAGTCTGATCAAGGGGTTAACTAAGCAACTTGGTGGACAGTTCCATTTCTCAAGCGATAATGGCGTGGTTTTGGTCATTGAGTTTACAGATGAAAATTCTGCAAAGAACAGGCTCCTTACTAAGTCATAGCTCTGTTTTATGCCATTACGCTCCTCGCGGCTGAGTGGCAAATTCTAAAAGTTGTTGTATAAATTATCGGTTTGCTGATTTTGTACTTTTTGACTTTTAGATTTAGGTTTTGCACCTCGATGCTGTCCCATGACAATTCTTCTCTCAATCCGAACCGAATTGGTCTTACGGTGTTTGTTGATCAATCTCATTGCACTGCATCTTCTCGTTAGTTGCCATGGGCGAAAGAATGCGAACGTTGATACGAGCGATCTGAATGAGTACACATTAAAAGATACGCTGACTATCAAAAGTAGTATACAGGTGGCGTTGCATCATATTCGGAAGCCCGGTGAAAATGCCATCGACATGGACAGTGCAACGCTTGCATTATCACAAGCTGATACACTTAGTATGCAACTTAAATATGCGAGAGGAAAAGCATGGGTCTTACTTGCGCAAGCAGAGATGGCAAGAGAACTTGGTCAAAATGCTTCGAGTGAACGTCTTCTTCAAGAAGCCCGACTAATTGGTGAAAAAGAAAATGATTACGAGGTATTGGGACAATGCGCTCTTCACGATGCCCTTGTTCTTTCGGCTTACAATACTCCACAAGAGCTTGATAAAAAGATAAAGATGAATTTAGCAGCCTTGGAGTGCTTCGAAAAGTTAGGGGCAAAAGATAAGCAAGCCGATATCCTTAAGGATCTCGGAGATCTCTATCAGATTCAATACAGATACGACAGTGCTTTAGCAACATTACAACGTAGTGTGCGACTCTACGAGGAAATAGGGTACGCACGTACGCATAGTGTTTACGAGCTATTAGGGGCTGTCTCCGCTATGCTCAATGACTACGAAGGTGCGCTGCAATATGGGTTGAAAGCGGTGAAAGTAGCTGAGTCGTTACAAGATAGTTCTATTCAGATGTGTTCTATTTATAATCGCCTCGCGATCACCTATGGGAGACTAAACCAATGGGATAAAGCAACGGATGCATTCAATAAATCTCTGATTGTTGCCAAACGCTACCGCGACAATGGGTCGGTATATATAATCGCCAAAAATCTTTGCAATGCATTTATTCGTAATAATCGCCCTGAAGCTGGGATTGTTATGCTGGATGAAACTGCTGCGGCACTTCCACCGGAATCGGACTTGTCGAAGATATTTCTTGCCTCTGGCTATTTGATGTTGCGTACGAAGATGAGGGACTTTGAGGGAGCACGAAAGGCGGCCTTTCGGATACTTGAATTTCAGCAAGATGATTGGCAAACAAAAATGGCGTGGCCTGGAGCCTACCTTGCCTTAGCCCGCTACTTTCTTGATACGAAAGAATTTGCACAGGCTGATCATTTTCTGTTACGCGCTTTAGAACTTGGGAAGAATGTAAAAGAAACAGAGTACCTGAGAAATTTACATCAGTTGGGATTTAAGATTGATTCAGCACAAGGCAAGTACCTTCCTGCCATTGAACATTTCAGAATGTATAAAATGCTCGGAGACAGTTTGCTCAACGAGACAAAAAACAAATCAATAAGTCGCCTTCAGGTTGAATTTGAAACAGAGAAAAAAAACCGCGACATCGAGTTAAAGGAAAAGAACATTGCTTTGTTAACCAAACAAGGCATGCTGCGTGATGCAGAACTGAAGCAGGCCAATCTTGTTCGTAACGTAACGCTTGCTGTTGGAGGTTTGCTCTTATTAGTATTTGGCTTGCTATATCGAAGCTTCAAAGCACGTCAGGGATATACCAAAGACGTGGAATCAAAGAATATACAACTTCGCGAGTTGATTGATGAGCGGGAGTGGCTGCTGAAGGAAATTCACCATCGGGTAAAAAACAATCTACAGATCATCATGAGTCTGTTAAATACCCAATCTGCTTATGTGGATAATCCAAACGCCCTTGAAGCAATTCGAAATAGCCAGCATCGAATGTTTGCCATGTCGCTCATCCACCAGAAGTTATATCAAGCTGAAAACATCAGTTCGGTCAACATGCCGTCTTATATTATGGACTTCATTCAGTACCTGCAATCGAGTATGGGCACCGTGGCCGAAAAGGTTAGGTTCAAGCATCACATCGATGACATAGAGCTAACCGTTGCACAGTCCGTACCAATCGGCCTTATTCTCAATGAAGCTGTAACGAACTGTGTGAAGTATGCCTTTCCAGATGAACGAGCCAGAGGAAATGTTGATGTGGAGATGATTCAAAGAGCTGAGCGGGTATGTCTGACGATTCGTGATGATGGAGTAGGTTTACCTGAAGGCTTTGATATACGAGTCACGGCATCACTGGGCATGAGTTTAATCAAAGGACTCAGTAAACAACTCGAGGCTGAGCTTTCTATTGTTGGCGATGCCGGAACTACGATCAGTTTAAGTTTTATTAAGACCCAAACCGTGAATGAAGTGCATAGAATTGAGCAAACCGTATTAAATTGACCATAGCAGAAAATCATGAAGAACAAGATAGTTGTTGTTGAGGATGAGTTCATTGTAGCAAACGACCTAGCACTGATACTGCGCAGGGCGGGCTACGAGGTATGCGGTATCGGAGATTCGTATGAAGAGGCCTTGGCAATTATTGAAAAGCACAAGCCGGACATCGTGTTACTGGATATTCATCTAAAGGGCAAATTGACGGGTATCGATTTGGCACGCAAACTTCGTGAGTACAACATTGCATTCGTTTACCTGTCTGCCAATTCTAATCAACGCGTACTCGAGGAAGCGAAGGCTACTCAACCATACGGTTTTATGGTTAAGCCATTCCGTGAGAAGGATGTACTTATTACGCTTGATATCGCTCGTTACCGGCATGAGTCCACAGCAGAGTTTGCTGTTGAGAAAGACAGCATTCTTCGAAAACATCTCACTAGGTTAATCAATGCTAACAATGGGTGGGAACAAACATTGCTGACATTGAGTAACGTCATGCAGCAGGTAATTCCTTTTGATTACCTCGGTGTTGGCTTTAAGTCAACGGGTCAAAAAACGTACAACGGTTTGGGTTTTCTCAGAGTCGGATTTGACGAGTATCAAATCATTGGCCAGGACGAGATCATGCTTATCACTGGTCACACGTTGGATGATCTTGTCATGTTTCAAATTAACACTAAGCGTGATGTTCACCCGATCATCTATACGGAGGAGGAATTTAATGAGGCACGGATCGCCCCAACCATGAAACGATTGATTGCAAATACTTTCCGAATGGAATCGCACATGGTCTTTCCCCTTCACTTAAAGAATGGAAGCGTGTTTCATTTCTTTTTCTTTAGTCGCTCAACAAATGCCTATCTACCGGAACATCTTTCCCTTGCGTTTAGACATCAGAACTACCTGTCACAAGCGATAGAAGCGATGCTTGCTGTCGAACCCAACGCACCTTCGAAGAAAGAAAGTCCTATCTCGACCGTCACTCCAATACATTTCGATCATATCGTAGGTAAGAATCACTTGGTTTTAAATGTATTGGACCTGATCTCCAAAGTAAGCCAAACCGAAACTTCGGTTCTTATCATTGGTGAGACGGGTACTGGTAAGGAGCTGGTAGCGCGAGCCATTCACCAATCATCCCTTCGGAACGACAAACCATGGGTGGCGGTTAACTGTGGTGCCTTACCAGCGTCACTCATTGAGTCGGAGTTGTTTGGGCATGAGCGCGGAGCATTTTCCGGAGCAGTCGAGCGTAAGATCGGAAAGTTTGAACTTGCGGATGGAGGAACAATCTTTTTGGATGAGATTGGAGAGATGCAACTCGATCTTCAGGTCAAGCTACTACGGGTTCTTCAGGAAAAAGAGATCGAACGGGTTGGTGGTAAAGAAACGATAAAAGTTAACGTTCGCATTGTTGCAGCCACAAACAAGAACCTTGAGAAGGAAGTAGGCGAAGGAAGGTTTCGTTTGGATCTGTATTATCGGTTGAATGTCTTCCCTATCGAGTTACCAGCGTTGCGTGAAAGAAAGGATGATATACGACTACTGGCTAACCATTTTGTATATACGGCTGGAAAGAAACTTGGAAAAGGGCACGTTGTTATTTCCAACAGGATGATGAGTGCGTTGGAAGCCTATAGCTGGCCTGGTAATATTCGCGAGCTTGAAAATACGATCACGCATGCCATGATACTTCATCGAGAAGGCGAATTGCAGCTTACGCGGGAGCTTACAACGTTGTTAGAGCCAAGCGGAACGACACAAACTGAAAAGGACTATATCATTGTAGCTTTAAGAAAATCAAGTGGAAGAATTCGAGGTGAAGATGGAGCTGCGGCAATTCTTAACATCAAACCTACCACATTGGAGTCGCGTATGTCCAAGTTGGGAATCAGAAAGGAAGACTTTCAATAATCTGCAACAAACCGTAATTCATCCAACGGTAAAAGCACTTTCGGCATTTCGTGCAGGTTAAGGATCGAGGTTATTTGTATAAAAAAATATGAATACACTATCGTATCGCCTGAAGTACCTCATGTTTGGCAGGGTGCTTGGCATATCACTGGGAGTTATTTGTCTATTCCTATCGCAGGAAGTATTAGCGCAGAAGAAAAAATCAACATCAAGTGACCTTGAAAAAAACAAGGAGCTTGTACGCGCATTTTTTAGTGCTACCGAGAACGGAGACTTCGGGGACAACTTCGATAAGATTGTTGCCGAAGACTATAAAGATCATCTGCGCGGTCAGGAGCCTGGGCGCGATAACCTGAAGGCGTACCTGAAGGGCGTTCGAAATGGCTTCCCCGATATGAAGTGGCCGATCTATTACATCATTGCTGAGGGTGACCTTGTGGTAGTCTTCAATAGTTTTGAAGCGACTCACGCCAATGATTTCGGACCATGGAAAGCAACAGGAAAGCGAGTAAAGATGGATGCCTTTCAATTGTATCGAGTCGTTGATGGAAAGCTGGCGGAGCATTGGGAAATACCAGACTTGGTAACACTGCAAAAACAATTAGAGGGTAAATAATAGATAGTAGGTAGGTCTGGTTGTTTGGAGTTGGGCCATCTGGGTGGGATGGCCCTCTCTATGAAAAATGTCTGCTTATACCGAGTTTTTTCATCCGTGAACTCAATGTTGTAGAGCGAAGTCCCAAAAGCTCAGCAGCACCGCCAGGACCTGATACTTTTCCATTGGTATATTTCAGCATGGCAAGGAGATATTCCTTTTCAAATTCTATCCATGTCTTGACAATAAACTCATTTCCATGTTTCCGTTCTTTCATCGGGACAGGGAGTGTAATGTCCTTTAGCACTCGTCCGGTATTCAACAAGACACTGCGCTCAATGATGTGTTCCAGTTCACGAACATTTCCTGGCCACGCATAGGAAATGAGTGATTGCAAAGCCGAACTAGAAATGTTTGTGATGTTCTTTCCCTCCCTCCGTGCGAAACGTCCTGTGAAATGTGAAGCAAGGGCAGGTATATCTTCCGTCCGCTCACGTAAGGGAGGTAATGTCAGCGGAAATACATTAAGTCGATAATATAAGTCACTGCGAAATTTACCGGCATGTACTTCGCGTTCTAGGTTTCGGTTAGTCGCAGAGATGATCCGAACATCCACTTTAATAACACTCTTTCCTCCAATGCGCTCAATTTCCTTTTCCTGAAGGGCGCGCAATAATTTTACCTGAAGATCTAAGGGCATTTCGCCAATTTCATCCAGAAAAAGTGTGCCGTGATTGGCCAACTCAAATTTTCCAATGCGCTTTTCCACAGCACCAGTAAATGATCCTTTCTCGTGTCCGAAAAGTTCTGACTCGATAAGGTTAGCTGGCAAAGTAGCACAATTTACTTTCACTAGCAGTTTATCTTTTCGAGAAGATTGATTGTGAATGGCGCGTGCAATAAGCTCTTTACCTGTTCCCGTTTCGCCTAGAATTAAAACCGTGCTATCCGTAGATGCAACCCGATCTATTAACTGGTGAATTTTTACCATTGGCTCGCTGTTACCAATGATGTCAGACGAATTTATCACGGCACTAATTTCTTCTTGCAGGTAATTGTTTTCGAACTCTAGTTGTTGCCGATAGGAATTGATTTCAATGAGCTGTTGTTCAACTCGCTCTTGCGCCAAAATATTAGCTACGCCAACCGACAAATAGGTTGTTATGTTTTCTACAAGTTTCAACTGTGCTTGAGTGAGTGAGCCTTTGCGTTCTGACAGCAGGTACAGGCAACCTATTTTTTGCTCTGCTACGGTGAGTGGAAGAACGATCATCTCACGAGTTTGTGCTGTATAAAAGAATTTGACATAACCAGGAGCATTGTCTCTTTTGACAAGGTCATCCATGTCCAGAACAAGTGTCTTGCCATTCAATAAACATTCATCGTAGATGCCATCATCTACAGGATATTTTCCCTGTACCGTTTGCTGGTAGTCAGGCTGAGCTTGCGTTTTGTCCAGCGTGGAGTAGATCACTGCTGAATGAGTCATGCGGTCTTGATTGAGCAAGGCTATTACGATCTCCTGGAACATGAACATCTGTTGAAGATCTTTTTTAATAATGCGCAGTAGATCTTCTTTTGTTTTGCTGGAATTAATCGCATTGCTGATCGAAAGTAGAATCGCATTTTCTTTCTCACGCTGTTCAATCCTCTGATAACTCAATAGGTTGGCAATGGCTGCTTGTAATTGTGATGCGACCACGCGCAGAATGTGATGATGACGTTCAACGAAGACATCCTTTTGTTCCAGTTGCAAATAGAAAACTCCAAATGCAATACCATTATCCGTGAGCCTCATTCCGATTAATTCCTTAACTCCGGTCTGGTCAATGAAGTTGATATAATAGGGAGCGGCTTTTTTCCGCAGTTGCGTCTTTACATCAAAGACAATTGGGTCATCCGAATGGAGAACTTTCTCGAATACACCATCGGGAAAGGGATAGCGTCTTGTGCTGGCGTCTTCGTAGTCAGGATGCGTGAGACGGTTAGTGTCCACATCAAGCAAATAGGGAGACTGCGTTTTTCCATCATCATGAATTACATTGATGACAGCATCATTAAATGGAAGAACAGTTTTTAGCTTACTGTGGATGACCTGAAGCAGGTCTTTTTTGTTTTTGATGGTGGCAATATCCTGACTCAATGACAAGAGTAGTGCAAGAGTCTCGGGATCAATTTTTTTAAGAATGCGGTCCATAAACAAATTTAAGCATTCGGAGTCACACTCGTAATTTTACGATATATCGTAACCAAATAATTGTAAAAAATGACGTAACTATTTAAATATCAAATATATACAAACGTGGCATCGTATTGGTAAAAGTGAGATAGAAAATAGAATAAAACACTTTACCTATATGACAACACACAATACTAATCCCAAAAATGGTGCAACGGCTCCATTGAGTGTACGTCCCCTGAGCCTGCTTACTACTGAGCATGGAGAACAACCTGGTATTCCACATCGCCATCAAAGTTTTGAAATTATCTGGGTTACATCCGGCACGGGTCGTCTGTCGATTGATTTGAATAAGGTTGATCTTACTTCTGGCACAGCCTACTTTATCTCTCCTGGACAAATGCACAGTATCGATCTGGTGGGTAATGCGCAAGGCTATGTAGTAAGTTTTACGAGCGAGTTTATCAGTCATCAGGACGCGAGTCTACATTTCATCTATGAAAATGGCCTCATGGAAGTGGGGACACATCCTGCCGTAATTACGATCCCACAGGATACCGGATCGTTCATGCGCGAGACGATAGATCGAATGCTTCGCGAAATGGAAAACGTCTACTTGATGCGCAGAGAGGTTCTGTTGAATCTGCTCAAACTCTTCTTACTGGATTTATCACGCCAGATGGAAAAGAAGGAGCCTGTCAAGGTGGTGAACTCACGAAACCTTGATCTTGTCAAACGCTTCCTGATTTTGTTGGACCAAAATTACCTTCAACGCAAACCAGTATTATTTTATGCTGATGAATTGCATGTTACTCCCAATTATCTCAATGAGATTGTAAAACGAGTTTCAGGCTTTCCTGCCAGTCATCATATTCAGCAACGTGTTATTCTGGAAGCAAAACGTCAGGCCGCGTTTGCATTGAGTTCAATGAAGGAGGTTGCGATCAACTTAGGATTCGATGACTTTGCGCATTTCAGTCGGTTTTTTAAGAAGAACGCAGGGATGAACTTCACAGAGTTTAAAAGAGAATTACAGGGAATCGCGATATCACCAGCAACAACGTGACTTTGTCCAAGCGAATCCTGAATGTGATCATCGCTGAGGTTAAGACAACATGTGATCTTTGACCTAACTACACGAACGAATTATAAATATGAAAGCTATGAAATCCATTTCATCGAAAACTATTCTACTCATTCATGGTGCGTTTGTAACTAACAAAACCTGGGAGGAATGGGTGCCCTATTTTGAAAACGAAGGGTACCGTGTCATCTCGCCAGCTTGGCCTTACAAAGATGCTTCAGTAGCCGTGCTCAAAGGTCGCCAGCCTGATGAACGTATCGCTTCAACAACGTTACCTCAACTTGTCGATCATTATTCCAAAATCATCGCGACATTGCCTGAGAAACCAATTGTGATCGGACATTCTCTGGGCGGATTGCTAGTACAGTTATTACTACAAAAAAATCTCGTTGAAGCTGGAGTCGCAATTCATTCTGTGCCACCGCAAGGCATTACAACTTTTGCGTTCTCCTTCTTCCGCTCGACATTCAAGCCGTTGGGGTTCTTTACGTCAACAAAAAAATCCCATTTGATGAGCTTATCCGAATGGAAATATGCCTTCACCAACGGAATGAGTGAAGAAGAACAGAAAGCAACCTACGAGTCCTATGCTGTACCTGAATCAAAGCTCGTAATTCGTGCCGGGCTGACCTCGGCAGCAAAGGTTGACTTTAAAAAACCTCATGCACCACTCTTGTTCATTTCTGGAAGTGAGGATCATATCATGCCAGCGTCATTAAATATGTCCAATTTCGAAGCATATGAGGATGAAGCGTCAGTTACGAACTACAAGGAATTTCACGGAAGAAATCATTTCGTACTTGGCTTGCCTACATGGAGAGAAGAAGCTGACTATATATTAAACTGGATTGATAAGAACTAGGCGATCAGTGACAAATGAATTAGTATCAGCTAAATGAGTCGTAACATTAAAGAGTATTCTAGTGGTGAAGTTACAGTGATATGGCAGCCACGTAAGTGCGTTCATTCTGGGAATTGCATTCGAAACCTTGCACAGGTATTTCGGCCGCTGGAACAACCTTGGGTGAGATTAGAGTTTGGGAGTACCAAAGAGATTAGCGATACGGTAGATCAATGTCCTTCGGGAGCATTGTCGTTGGTACGTTAAAAATCTTTACCGGTAAATAATGTAATTCAATTATGATAATTGATTTCTCAGGTGAGAAGGAAATCCACATCGATACAGGGCAATCGATACTCGAAGCATCGCTTCGTGCAGGGATTCCTCATTTCCATGCATGCGGAGGGCAAGCCAAATGCTCCACTTGCCGCGTGATGGTGTTAGAGGGAGCGCAGAACCTGAGTACGCCCAATCAAATCGAAGTCAAATTACGTGATGAAGTCAAATTGCCCTGCAGTGTACGACTCGCTTGTCAAACGAAAGTAATTTCAGGAAACGTCCGAGTTGAAAGACTTATACGCGACCAGGAACAAGTAGAAGAAATTGTCGAGCATGATGAAAATGCTCCTGGTGCTGTCCTCATCAAGCCTATCGGTGAGGAGAAGGAATTAGTAATGCTTTTTATAGATATCCGAAACTTCACCATCTTCGTTGAGACCTATCTGCCCTTTGATGTCATTTATATTGTACGAAAGTTGCTAACACTATTTGCACAAGCTGTCACCAAGTTTGGCGGTGAGATTATTGAAAGCGCAGGCGATGAACTATTTGTCGTGTTCAATGATAGTGATTTACTGGAGCCAGCAGAGTCGGCAATTGCTGCCGGGCATACCATACTTGAAACGCTCGATGAATTCAATATCAAGTATGGCCAACTTTATAAGACGCCATTTGAAGTGGGTATTGGAATTCATGCTGATAAAGTCATTGTTGGAAATATTGTACTACCCGGAATCTCCAAAAAAAGTGTGATGGGATTGGGCGTAAATGCTACAGCACGACTTCAAGGTATTACCAAAGTCCTTAATAATTCATTCATCGTCTCCGATGAAGTGATCGAACAGTTAACAATCCGCCCAAAAACAGAGAGCCATTCAGTTTTTCTAAAGGGTATTTCTCGTCCCTATAAGGTTCATTTTCTGGGGAAGCCATACAGTTCTGTTACAATCAATTGAATATTTTCGAATTGCGTAGGCATTCGCTAGCGCATACCTAAATCACTCCAGCGAGGTTGATGACGCGCCCGTTAGGCAGTGTGACATTACAATACGCAATTTGATTCTCCAGGTCCAATACCAAAGCGTATGCTGTTGTGTTAACCGATTGCCATGAAACGATGTATAATCCAGGACGGACCTTCACCGTGGATGCATGACTTGAATTGTCATCAGTAACTCCTGCAACTGTTGATCTGTAGTCAATAGTTCCGTCTGAGCATACTTTGATGCCGATGATTCCCGTGTCAAATTTAGCGACATGGATTGTGTCTTCGATTTTCTGCTTAACAACGATTGGAGCAGGATTCATTTCTAAGGTTTTCATATGTTACTTGAAAGCTCTAAGATCGAAACCGTTTGGTCATAAGACGATGGACAATTTCCTTATTGCCTTGTCAATTGGCTGGGTTTTCCCCTGATGAATTCATTCAATTTGTATAAATCAATCGATGATTCAGGCAAAGAAATTGGAGGAAGGCCGCAGTAGCTTTGTCTTCAGATAATCTATGATTATGAAAGGATCAAGCAAACTTATCAAACAAGTCAAATCGTGTGTCAAAGCATTTTATAAATGCAGACAAAGCGAGACAAACAAATATCACAACATCGATCACACCATATCGGTTGTTAAAGTCGCTAAAAAGATAGCGCGCCAAGTGAACCTAAAAGAACAGGAACGAGCCATACTCCTTATCGCTGCCTGGTTTCACGATATTGGTTACTTGACAAATACGAAAGAGGCACATCACATTAGTGCCCGAAAGGCGATAGCCTTTTTAACTTTTATTGATGCGGATCCCGGAATCATAGAGGGCGTGGACAAAGCAATTCTAGCGGCAGCTGTGCCTCAGCATGCAACTACATTAGTAGAACAGATTCTCTGCGATGCTGACTTATATACCTATTTGGGGTCGAAAGATTTTCGCAAACAGACCGAAAAACTCCGGCTTGAAACAGAGGAGTTAACCGGGAACAAGATCAGTAAGAAAACATGGCATCGCAATGAACTTGAATTCATGCAAGAGCATTCCTTTTTCACCATCTATGCACATAGCAAGCGAGAGAAAATAAAAGGAGAGAATTTGAAATGGCTTAAGCAGGTGACGTTAGAGGAAAGCATAGCTGCATAGTTCCATTCTATCCAAAAAGGAATAAGACTTAACAGATGAATAAAATAAAATACCTCCTTAGCCTAGTGCTACTCTTGTATTACTACGCAGCCAAGTCGCAATCCTTCCAGCAGGAGATACAATTGGTTGAGAACATGTATTCTCTTCAGAAGAGAAAGCTTGTAGAGCAGTCGTTGCAATTGCAATCCAGTGACATCACAACCTTTTGGATCGTGTATGATAAATATGAAAAGCAACGCAGTGCGTTAGGACTAGATCGCCTTGCTATCATTCGAGACTATGCTATAAGCTATTCGCAGCTAAATGAAAAGAGTGCCGATGATATCGCACAGCGTTGTTTTAAAAATGATCTGGCAGTACAAAAACTTCATCAACGCTACTACACCATATTAAAAAAGAAAGTCTCTGCTATTAAGGCCGCACAATTCATGCAAATGGAAACCTACTTGCAAAACATTGTTAGACTCCAGACGCAAAGCCAGATTCCGTTTATTGGTGAAATGGTTCCTATGGTGGAAGCATCACCGCTAATGCCGATTGATAATCATTAGTCGTAAAACTCTATAACTATGAAGAAAATACTTGTACCTATTGACTTTGAGGAGCCGAGCAATTGGGCGATGGAGGTTGGAGTAGATATCGCCAGCCGTGCAAATGCTGAACTAGTCCTCTTGCATATTGTTGAAGAACCCATCAAGCAATCGTTTAGTACTGCTGGAGAGTGGGAACTCTCGCAGGATTGGGAAGAGCGCTTGTTCACTCTGCATCTGATTCGAAAAGCACAGTCCGAGCTGAAGAAACTTCAGTTTGAGCTAAGTGCAAGGTCGAACATCGTTTCTACGGAACTCCGCTTCGGAAATGCCTTCCATGGTATAAGTACGATAATTGCAGAACATGAAGTTGACTTAGTTGTGATGGGCACGTATGGTCACTCACGGTTTCATAACTTTTTTATTGGTTCGAATACCGAGAAGGTGATTCGGCATTCGAAGTCTCCGGTACTCACGGTTCACGAAAAGCCGCGAGGACATGAATTTCGCAATATTGTTTATGCCACTTCTATTGATCAAAGTGATGTGGGATTTTCCAAGGTACTTCAGGTTGCACAGGAGTTATATGAATCCACCATTCATCTGGTGCGCGTCAATACACCGTCTAACTTCCTTCCCGACAGGCAGATTAAAACAGCGATGCAAGCATTTGTTGAAAAACTAAAATTAACCAATTACACATTGAATAGTTTCAGTGATACTAGTGAAGAAGAAGGAATTTTGCATTTTGCAGAGCAGGTAAACGCAGACTTGATTGGTCTTGCAACTCATAGCCAGCACAACTTCGTGCGGGTACTTACCGGAAAAATCTCGGATGACCTGAACAATCATTCTTCGCGCCCTGTTCTAACTTATTTAACAAGATAAAAAGTATGAAAAGAATTGTTGGTGTTGTATTCCTAACCCTTGTTATGACAATACCTGTATTTGGACAGGAGAGCGAAATTCCGCCTCCAGTACTTAAGGAATTCAAAGACTCAAGTCCAACAGCCTCAAAAGTTAAGTGGGAGAAGAAGAAGGAAAGCTTCAAAGTTGAATTTAAAGTTGACGAAATCAAGCATCATCTTTGGTATGATCAGAACGGTAAGGTCATCAAACATCGCTATGAAATCGATAAAAAATTGTTGCCTGCGGGAGTGATTCAGACATTAAGTAAGGAGTTTAGTGGTTTTACTGTACATGACACCAATAAGGTTATTGAAGGCACGGAAGAGTGGTATCGCATTGAGATAAAAATTGGAACCGAGAAGAAAGTAATTGAGTTGAATGCACAGGGAAAGCTTGTAGTGAATGGCAATAAGAATAATTAATATCAAATAAATCCATGCTTGAAATAGTTATAGAAGCTCGAAGTGCATCCATTGCCCCTGGAATGGATGTGCGTAGAATACTGCCATTTCGACTAAAACGCATGGTTGGACCCTTCATATTCATGGACCATGGCGGGCCTGTCAAAATAGATCCATCGTCACGACAGAATTTGGATGTATTACCACATCCTCACATTGGATTGTCTACCGTGAGCTATTTGTTTGGAGGAAAAGTAACACATCGTGATAGTCTAGGAGTTGAACAAGTGATCGAGCCGGGTGAAGTAAATTGGATGACGGCAGGGAAAGGTATCGCTCATTCTGAACGCTTTGAAGATCCAAATGTACTTTCGGCTGGTGGTTTCGAGATGATCCAAACATGGGTTGCGTTACCGGAGAGACACGAAGAATCTGACCCCACCTTTGTTAACTATAAGAAAGATCAACTTCAAGTATTTACGGATAAAGGAGTTTGGATGCGATTGATAGCTGGGAATGCTTACGGTTTAAAAAGTACTGTTAAGACACACTCGCCACTTTTCTATATCCATGTATTTTTGGATAAGGATGCTAAAATAAACCTACCGAAGGAATACAGTGAACGTGCTGTGTATGTGGTGCATGGGTCGATTGAGTTTTTAGGTCGCACGTATGGCGTTGGTCAAATGCTTGTCTTCACAAAAGATAGCGATCCATCTATTAGCGCAATAGAATCCGCCACGCTTATGCTACTTGGAGGTGAACCGCTTGGTGAGCGTTTTATCTGGTGGAATTTTGTCTCTTCACGCAAAGAGCGTATTGATCAAGCTAAGGCAGATTGGAAGGAAGGCAGAATTGTATTACCTCCAACAGACAATCATGAATTTATTCCATTGCCTGAAGAACGAATTAACTCACGCCCGTCTGGAAATCCATCCCCGCCAGCGTTCTCCTAGGTATTCGCAAAATACAGCAGCATGGAAAGTTATATAGCACCAGCATCAACACGTATTGGTCATGTTCACCTTAAAGTTTCAAATATTCAACGCTCGTTAGATTTCTATTGTGGTATTCTTGGTTTTCAATTGACCACGACCTATCGTGATCAAGCGGCATTTATTTCCGCAGGTGGATACCATCACCATATCGGACTGAATACGTGGTTTAGTAAAGACGCACCTCCGGCAAACAAGTACACTGCCGGATTGTTTCATACAGCGATTCTGTATCCAACGAGAAAAGATCTTGCCGTAGTATATAAGCGTGTGCTAGATGCAGGTCACTTGCTTACAGGCGCATCAGATCATGGCGTTTCGGAAGCACTATACTTGAACGATCCTGATGATAACGGTGTTGAGTTGTGCTGGGATCGTCCACAAGATTTATGGCCAAAACATTCTGATGGTTCTCTTCAGATGTACACAAGAACACTTGACCTAACAAATCTGCTTTCGGAGCTGTCTTGATACTACATGATGTATCAAGACACAATAACTTTTAAGAACAATAAGGAATCAATACAATGGAAATAGGAATAGATAGTTTTGCATCTGCGATGTATGGCAGCAATTCCCTTCAAGGCGTAGATGCAATGGAACAACTGTTAGACAGAATTGCATTTGCAGACGAAGTTGGTTTGGATGTTTTTGGCATTGGGGAGCATCACCGAAAAGAATTTTTAGATTCGGCTACTGCAGTTATTCTTTCAGCGGCCGCGACAAAGACGAAACGAATTCGTTTGACCAGTGCTGTGACTGTACTTAGCGCAGCAGATCCAGTCCGTGTTTATCAACAATTTGCCACTTTGGATTTGGTTTCGAAAGGTCGTGCGGAAATGGTGGTTGGTCGTGGTTCGTCAGTCGAGGCTTATCCTCTTTTCGGCTTTAGCCTCAACGATTATGATGCACTCTTCAAAGAGAAGCTGGAGCTTCTATTGAAAGTTCGTGATCTGGAGTTTGTAACTTGGTCAGGTAAATTTCGGCCAGCCCTACAACAACTGCCAGTCTATCCGAGGGCCCTTCAGGAAAAACTTCCAGTATGGTTAGGCGTAGGCGGAACTCCCGCATCTTTCGTACGCGCGGGTTCATTGGGACTTCCCTTGATGGTAGCAGTAATTGGTGGAGAGACACATCGCTTTAGGCCTCTGATTGATTTGTATCGAGAAGCAGGTCAGAAGGCAGGATTCAAACCAGAGCAATTGAAAGTCGGATTACACTCTCCCGGCTATGTCGCTGAGTCAAATGAAAAAGCGGAAACAGAATACTATCCAGGTTACTCAGAGCTATGGACCAAACTAGGCCGCGAGCGTGGCTGGCCTCCAGTTACGAAAGGACAGTTTGATGCACTGGTTGCACCAAGAGGAGTACTCGTCTTAGGCGGACCTCAACAAGTTGCTGAGAAATTAATCCGGCATAGCGAAGCACTCGGAGGTGTTGATCGATTCACTTTTCAGATGGACAATGCAGGGTTGACGCATGATCAGTTAATGAAGTCAATTGAGTTGATTGGAAAAGAAGTTATTCCAATAGTCAAAGGAAATTCGTAATTAATGATTAGACATCAAACCTGCACGGGTGCCTCATCATGTATTCTAATCTCATGAAAGTAGTTCATAAAATCGAATAAATCGTCTGGCACAAAACCAGGAATATCAGGGATTGTGTTATTTATAACAGCCTTTCGTAAACCATTCTCTCCATGAAATTTCCGTAACTGATGGAATGTCTCGGAATAGAATTCAGGCAGGTCATGGCCATAGTTCAATAAATACCAGTTTGGTAAAGTGATCGACACGCCATTTTGATAGTTGGCAATGAAGTTGGTATTGTCGGTTACATTGGCAAATTTCGATTTTACACGAACTAATACTACATCAACTACTTGTTGGATTTGGTCTGATACCAGGGATTTAAAATCCAAGTACGTGTATGAATGATTTAATCCGAAGTCTCGTGCCGTCAATATTTTTTCTCGCCATAAAAAGAATCCCATTAATACCGGATCGAAAATATAACTTTCAATGCTATACCTTCTTCCTTCACCTAGCACACGAATGTTTCTCGTTGACGAATTTTTCTTATCCCAGTCGATAATCCCGAAAATTGATTTATTTCCAAACCCATTAAGCTCCGTGACGATTGAGATTACTTGATCGCAATTGCCGCGGCCACTAACACCAGATGAAATGAAGTTTAGAGAAACTCCGTTAGGAAGTTTCGTACGAAGAATCTGATATAAGATATCATAGTACTCAGCGTCATACTTTGACTCCACGAAAATCTGACGTCTATTTTCATAGTTAATACTCAACGAAGGAACTCCTGCAGTTAGCAGATTAATTGCTGCATCTTTGGAGACACTTTTAATAGTTGTTGTTTTCTCACCTTTTTCGATAGCAAAAAGACTACTCTCAGGAGCAAGAGCGACAGTGCTTGGTGAATGAGTTGCCATCAAAACTGACGCCCCATAGTTTTTGATTATATTTTCGTTGACGACCTCGAAGAACTGCTTTGTCAAAGAAGGGTGGAGATGAGCATCAATTTCATCAAGTACAATTAAGTTCAAACGAACATCTCGGTGCTGAAAATAATAAAGCAGCATCGCGAGTGAGAGAATTACCCTTTCACCAGAAGAAAGATTTGTGAGTCCAATTTCAATTCCCTGTACATTGAATAACTTGATTTTAAATTTGTAGCTACTATTTCGATTGAGGGGATTGCGAAAGATTGCACGAATGGGCTTTTCGTCCGGATGGGAGAATTTATAGGGTAAACCCGCAGAATTTAAAACCTCATTTAGTATAGTCCATGGAGCATGTCCAAGTTTGGTTGTATCCTCGCTATTTGCCTCAAGAGAAATTCTGCGATACATATGTAAGTAAAAGACCATATCCAATGAATCTGAATTGATCAGGTCGTAGTCCTCAAATATTATATCTTCGGGAAGGTAGAATAGTACATCCTCTTCTAATAGTTCTGATTTCTGTTTTCCACTACGTTCAGATAGCGCGGCAATAATCCTATCTTTCTTTTGATCGATCAGATATCGAACGCGATTAAAACCACGCTGACTGGACTCATAACTGTTATCCTGTTCCTCGGACTTGGATTTAACGTAAGCAGGAGGATTGATCAAATGCATTATAAGATTAACAGTTTCTTCAAGGTCGCTGTAGCTAAAGTTATAGTGCTCAAATTGAAAATGTCCTCCACGTGATTGCCAATTAAGCACACTTTCCTCTGAAAGGAGATGCCCTCAAGTGTCATCTCAAATTCTGTCGACTTGTACACTCCATTCGAATTCTGGTCACTCGACACATGCGAATAGCCTGAGTGAATTATCTCAAGCAGTTGACTTTTGCCTGACCCGTTTAGACCTGTAACCACAGCTAATTTTGGAATGTCTTTCCACTCGAATTCGCGAATTGATTTATGCTTTCCTTTAAAGATTATGTTCATTGTAGCGAGCTTTATTAAAAGAGATGAAACTTACTAGCTGGCAAAAGCGATTTTCCATCGTAAGATAGACTCTTAGTTAAATAATGAAGGTAAGGTTATTTTTTGATTCTTGATGACGCATCTTAGTTGCCAATATGGTTTATTGATAATTCCGCGCCAGCAATCCTCTCCTTTAAGGCGTTTAAATCCCGGCTGAGTTTTTTCTGGACCGTTCGAGCATAGATTTGAGTTGTCCGAATATCACTATGCCCCAGGAACTCTTTTACTGTTTCGATTGGAACATCATTAGATAACAACACAGTCGTTGCACACGTGTGTCTCGCAACATGTGTAGTCAATGTTTTGCTGATGCCACACAAATCAGCAATTTCTTTTAGATAGGCGTTGTATCGAACGTTACTATTTACAGGCAACA